>Ga0255759_10000025_pt1 | contig 163800 bp, 178 predicted proteins | sample 101ome_20_FD_179959 | JGI IMG/M metagenome (GOLD analysis project Ga0255759, IMG submission 179959) | Coastal salt marsh microbial communities from the Groves Creek Marsh, Skidaway Island, Georgia - 101404AT metaG (version 2) | ecosystem: Environmental > Aquatic > Marine > Intertidal zone >... | reverse complement strand
TCCCACCATTGATATCTACACTATTAATACTAGCCGTACTAAAACTAGCATTGGTATAGCTAGCACTAGTACCACTAACATTAGTAATTGTAATATTATCAATAGTACCACTATTAATATTATCACCACTGATTTGATTATTGGCTAATGTTAAAGTTCCACTAGATACATCAAGAGTTTTACCAGATCCGACGGTAATATCACTAGTGTCAATAGTACCATATCTATATGTACAATGTCTTAAATGGGAATGCGAGATGCTACTATTTACTAAGTGATCAAGTTCTAATTGATCATTATCAAATAAAGAATCAGATATTGTACTATCTTTTATTAGCACATTAGTTAGATTCGCACCATTAATGTCAATATCATCTGTTCTACCAGAAAAAACATCAATATTAAAACTTAAACTCATACTATATATATATATTATTTATTTTTTTTCAATTATAGTAAACTCAGCAATAAATCTCCCTGTATCATAATAAAGTTCAGGATTACCTTTAGCAAATTCAGCGGGACTTTTTGTTAAATCAGGTATTTTTGGTAAAAATAGGTTCATAATTTGTTCACCCTTTAAAACAATATTAGGATTATTTATATGGGGTGTTCCACCGTGATTTTTATCACATTCATTATCAGATATAGGTGTATTTGATATTAACATATTTACATTTGAACAATTTGTAAAGTTATCTTTAACTATTGTATGAGATGCGGATGTTGAAAATAATATCCTATTTGCCTTTAATCTGGTATCATTGAGTAATACACATGATACCATCGATAATGTATCAGTGCCTCTAGATAAAATAAATTCTGTATTTTTTTTAATATGAGTAATACTGCCATTTGAACTACCTGGGAAATCTATCCCAGCGTCAGACCCACTGAAAGAATTATTTTGACCATTCCATAACCAATTTATATTTTGAATCATATATGTATAATTGTTACTATTTTGTTGTCCATGAAAAATAGAATCACCGTGTAAATTTGTAATATTACCCGATAATTGATCTATTCTACCACATGGAATATCTGCTAGATAATTTAATTTTTTAGATTTATGATGAACACTAGAAAAATAATTACCTAAATCATTATTTTCATTTGGTATAATAATATTATTTGCTATAATATTGTTCCCATTTGATATTAAACGACTAGATGATCCACCAATGGCGGATGTATAAGTATAACTAGAATTACTAGCGACTTTAGTGGTTGAATTAAATTGATCAATATTTAATATAAATGCTGAATTATCATTATCATTTGATATATTACAGTTGTAAGTCGTGACATTATCCAGATATAATTCTGATATATTATCAATTATAATTGGCTCATGTAGTTTTATATGGAACTTATCCGAAGATCCTAATATAAATTTATCATTTTTTTCATACTGATCATCTATATCTAATATTAAAACTTGTTTAGTGTTAATTTTATTAAGATAAGATGTAGAATTATAATAATTATTCATATATATATAATAATATCTAATATAATATTTTAAAAAATTAAATTTACTCAACTATTATTTCATTATCATCATCTTTTTTAGATTTTTTTTTATTTTTTGTTCCTTCCTTTTTAACAGGTTCAGGTTCAGGTTCAGGCTCAGGTTCAGGCTCAGGTTCAGGCTCAGGTTCAGGCTCAGGTTCAGGCTCAGCTTGGGGTTTAGGTTTTGGCTTAGGTTTTGGATTTGATTCGGTATCTGGAGTTGGTTGTTCACTAATATTGTTTTCTAATCTATATTGTTGTGGTAAATTATCGTTTAGATTTTTATTGAACTCAAACTTTTTCTTTTTATCGGCACTTTTACCACCAGCATATTCTTGTTCTATTTGTTTTCTTTTAATAGATTCTATTGATTTACAAAAAATTTTATAACCGGATAAATGATCTGGCATTTCTTCATATTTACCTGATAATTGAAAATATTGCCATCCTTCTGTTTTTAAATTTTCACATACTAAAGAATACATAAAATAATTTTTATCAAGTGAAAATAATTGTAAGAATCCATTACTTACAGTAACTGTCAGTGATATCATCCATGAACCCCAATATGATATTTGATCAAAATTTTTAGGAAGTTTAGTAGGATCCATTTGACCAACAGATAATAATGCAGGTAATAGTATACTACCCATTGTTATTGTGAATCTAAAAAAATTATACCATTTTTTAACAGATGTTATCTTTGAATCATATAGATTAACTTCATTTAAAAATCTTCCTCTTATAATATTTTTTTTTGTATCATCGATATTTAATGTATTTATAATTGGTTCAATTAATTCATTATAATCTCTAGACATTTATATCATATAATATTATTTTTTTTTAATTGGAATAAAAATAGAATACCTATTGTATTTATATCTAAAAAAAAAAGCAGGTCCCTTATAATTAGTTTATGCTAATTATTATTCGTTGGTGCTATGTATAGTGTCTTTTCTCCACTCAATTCACCAGTACGTAACATATATCCAATACTTAAACTGATCGCATCCGAATTCGGGTTGTCAATCAGTTAAAAGTTTCAGACATTGATGAGAGTATCCAAATGAATGTGTAATGGCTAATTCTTCTATATCATAACATTACGGGCGCAATCCCCGGCCCCCTGCTTCCATACTGTAAGTCGTTCACAATATGGGGATGGATAATTCCACCTCTATTGGTTCGGTGGGCTTCTAAACTCCACACCATCCATCGTCTCTACTAGCACGATTCCAAATATTGGCTGTTGAATTGATTAGTATGCCTCGCATTTCACGTCACAATCAACCTTGAATATACTTATTGGATGATGGCGCCCCGAAGGGCTACATCCAGACTGTCGTTTCTATAATTAATTTCATTATTTAATCGATCAAGATATTGACGTCTGATTCCATTTGTAAAAGAAAAATAAATAAATAAATTTCAAATTATTTATTTATCTTCAAAAAAAATTATTTTTTTTTGTTTTTTTAATTTTCTTTTTTTTTTTGTCTTTCAATTTTCTTTTTTTTTTGTCTTTTCTAGCGAACATGATCATATGACTCTTTCATATCTAGGCATCGTTTCATTAAACATTCACGTGTTCTCAAATCTTCTTGATTACGATCCAATTGTTTCTGAATACGCCTAATGAATCTTTTATTTGCATCAATCTCATCTAACTCTCTATTAATTCGTCTGATAACTGAATCTCGTCTACTTTTTTTCCATTCCTTAGGATTAACATCTGTAAACAACCGAATCTGATTATCTACATTTTTAATCGACTCCTCTGAAATCTTTTTAAAATTTTTCGGAGGGGTAGCCGAATCCTTGAATCCTTTAAATGTCATTTTTTTCAACTTCATTTCATGTTTGTCTTTCTTGTAACAATCAACCTCACATGTCATGATGAACTTTCTATCCCAGGTAACGTCAGTGTGACCAATTGAACATGGATAAAACACTAACTGTCTTACTTGATTTATCATTGGCTCATAATTCACGTCAATACATATCTTGATTGTTTCACCTTTAGTAATAATCTTTCTCCGTGATTCCGACAATCTTAAATCCATATAGGTAATTACATATATATTCTCATCACTATCATTGTGAATTGTGAATTCAAGTCTTGTATCGGTTGATAAGAATGTCATTTGGCCTCGCGACCTAAAGGTCGCCCTAGTTATAAAGTTACAAATGTTAGTGTGACCCTTATTCACACAATACATCATTTTGTGAAGAGTTAGACGAAAGTCTGTTGTAAACGCCTCATTGAAACATTTGCTAGTAATTCTAAGTGCATTGATGCACTTTATCGTGCGCAGAATTGTGAATTGCATATCTGCGTGGGAACAATGTGTATGGCAGTTGAGAATCATTGTGATAATAATCAACAATATTTCCTCAATCGCCAAACACTCAAATCCAATCGTAGCATCGTGATCTACTGCCTCTTCGTGGGTAGTAATCACTTTTGTGTTGCGCATCGCATCTTTTTTCTCTCTAGTGAATCTCTTCACAGCTTTTGCGTGCTGTGTTTTCTTCCTCTCACGATCTTGCATGATCTTTTCCGCTCTTGTCAATTTAGGCATTGAGGTAAAACCTCGCTTTCCTCGCTTTCCTCGCTTTCCTCGCTTTCCTCGCTTTCCTCGCTTTCCTCGCTTTCCTCGCCTTTCCTCGCTTTCCTCTTAGTGCTTTATAAACTCTTGTACCTTGTTTAAAGTAATAAGCACTTGGACCGAGCTCGTATGTGTAGCTCTAGGTAATATTTAATTACCATAAAATTTTCAAATTATATAATTATCTATAAATATTCTATTATTATTAGAGGCAACATATAAACAAAAGCATTCATATTCATTATTAATGAACCAATAGCAACCGATGCTATTATAAAATTATTACAAGATTTATTTTTTATATTATCTCTAAATAAATACCAAAATAATAAAAACATACCTACATAATTACCTAATAAACATATTTTACTTTCATACCTACCAGTTTTTATTGGATGTTTTAGTAATTTTGAACTAAATACATATTCATATGGATGATGAATAGAATATTCTGTTTTAAAATAATTAAACATGTAAAATATATATAATCCCAATAAGAAAGAATATTTCATTATATAATATATAATTATATATTATAAATCTGGATCATCTTCTACTGGAATAATAATTTCAACATTTGATGAATTTATAGGTATATCTATATGGGAAGCATTTGTATATGAAGCATTTGTATATGAAGCATTTGTATATGAAGCATTTGTATATGAAGCACTTGATCCATTAGTAGTAGAATCATTTACATATGAAGCATTGGATCCATTGGTAGTAGAAGTACTTGTACACATATTACTTGAGTTAATATCTAACCTACAGTTATATATTTCAGTAGATAAGATACCCGTTAATTCTACTGGTAAATTCATATTTGATGAGTTTTCTATTTCTAATGATTTTGATTTTTTAAAACTTTTAATATATTTCATTGGTATTTTTGGAGAAGTTAACGTGGCTTCATGATAATCTGAAGCTATCTTATGTAGATATGTTGGCATTTTTTCTCGATTATCACATGGTAATGATAATTGATATTTTATATCTTGTGAAATATTTAAAAATTTATCAGAGTACACTTGATGATTTGTAATCCATTTTGAAAGATTCCATTTTTTCAAAATACCAGTAATCGTTCCGGAACATAAATTACACCCACCTGTAATAACTATTAATAAATTATTATCTATAATACTTTCATAACTATTAGCTATAAGTGTAAATAATCCAACTGAAAGCGTAGATAAAATTAATGGTGTATATATAATATTTCCCAATGTATTATATTTATCACTTACATATAAATGTAATTCTTTATACCAATCCGATTTTTCAGATATTTTTTTTAATATTAACTCATGTTGACTATGCCATAAACTAGATGTATTTTTTTCTTTTGATTTATATTTATTTATTACTGTATGAAATTCTGGAGTATCAATATAATCATTGTGAAATAGATTAACTATATCACCAATAATTTTTTCTGATTTACTCATAATATATATTATATTATATATATTATATGTATGAATATTATGTCAATATTATAATGTTAATAATAATGTGTAGTTTATATAGATATACATCCAATTATTTATGGGACAAGATTGTATTGGGTACAACATTTAATAAATTGGGGTTAAATAGAATGGGCAATGAATTAAATATTAATAGATTTAATATACATAAGGGGAGTTATGGAAGCATTCTTAATCAAATGAAGCTTATGAATAATTATGAACATTTCAATAATCATATATTAGATAAAATTAGGGATAATCCAAATAGTACAGAGTTTTATAATAATTTTAGTAACAGAGTTAACGAATACAATAAGAGTTTTAACCCTGTAAACATTAGATCGAGATATAGTAATATGATAAATGATATTAGGCAGCGGGGGAGAAATGCGATTGGATCTAGATTAGATGAGATGAGACAGCAGGGAAGAAATGCGATTGGATCTAGATTAGATGAGATGAGACAGCGCGTGGGTGGGGATACGATTAGTAATATAGAAAATGCTTTAATGCCTAAAAATCCAATTTATATATTTCTTTACTGGATTGGAATGTTCGTCATAATGTATATAGGCTCATTATTTGGAGTATTAATAGTTAACTCTGTAAAAACTCTTATGGATGATAATAGTAATGCTAGTTCTAGTCTTGAACGTATAAAAGACAATGTAAGCTCATATATCTCTCAAAATAATTGGACAATAATATTTAAGATTTCAATATTTTGTATTCTTCATTGTTTATTTGATTTTTTACAATATGATGCTTATATAGTACCTGGTGTGGGAGAGATTGTAGAAATTATAGAAAGAATACCAATAATATGGTCTATTATATGGGGTGTATTAGTTATGTCGATATTTTATAGTATAATATCATTGGCTAATAGTAATCCAGAATGTAAAGACAACAAATATAAGGAAAGATGTATTCCAGCATTCGGTACGATGAAATGTCCAGAAGAAGAACCATCATGGAGCTGCTGGTTTAGAATTTAAAGAATAATTTATAAATATAATAAATATTATAGATGCCTATAAAAAATAAAAAATTAAAAAAAACTCATAGTGATAAAAGATTAACGATAGATGCTATACATAGTAAGATATCCGAAAAATTTTCAAGCATAGAAGAAGAAAATGAATATTATTTAGATAATGGAGAATTATTAAATGATTATTATAAAAAAAAAAATAATACAGATTGTATAAATGATACCTCTAGTATTATGAATTACTTTGAAAATAAAAAAGAAAATGATAATACAGATATTATATCAGAATATATAGCAAATATAAATGATGAGTTCATTCATGATAAATTTGATTCAGATGAGGTTTTATTATATAAATGTAAATATTGTAAAAGAAATATGAATTATAAATTAATTGAGAGTGAATTATTTTGTAATGAATGTGGTTATACTGTTGATATTCTAGTTAATACTGAAAAGATATCTTATAAGGATGTTCCAAGAGAATTAAGTTACTTTGCTTATAAAAGAATTAATCATTTCAATGAATGGTTGGCCCAATTTCAAGCAAAAGAGACAACCATAGTTCCAGTTAAAGTTTTTGAGGATGTTAAAAATGAATTAAAAAAAAATATAAATTTAAAAGAAGATAAAATTAAATATGGATTAATTAGAGAAATATTAAAAACTACGGGTAATAATAAATATTACGAACATATTCCATTAATAATTAATGTTGTAACAGGTAAGAATGCTCCTTTATTATCTTCCGATTATGAAGAAAAATTAAGAAATATGTTTAAAGAAATTCAAATTCCATTTATGAAGCATTGTCCACAAGAAAGAAAAAATTTTTTATCTTATTCATACGTATTACATAAATTTTGTGAATTATTAGAATTAGATGATTTATTAGAATATTTTCCATTATTAAAAAGCAGAGAAAAACTAAAACAACAAGATATGATATGGATTAAAATATGTAGAGAATTACAATGGCAATATATTCCTAGTATTTAAAAACAGACAACAAAAGCCGCATCGGGCTTATGTCGGGCGCGTCGTGCACCAATTTTTTTTGTCTTTTTTTGTCTTTTTTTTTGCCTTTTTTTTTTGTACATTCACATTATATAATCTGCTCAGAAGCAGATCTGTTCTTGTATCGATCCAAGAAGTCCTCTTGCGTCATAGCCCCCAAAAGGACTTGTCCAACGCCTGCTTCGAGGAATGCTTTATCAGAGATCAGTGCTCTGAGGTCATTCTCTTGAAACCCACTCATCTTAAGCATATTGATCGTGTCAGTGACGTTGGCTATCTTTCTCTCTAAGATACCAACCTTTTCTTGCCTCTCTGACATTTCTTTGAATTGACGCAAGAAGTCCTCTTGCGTCGCACTCCCATTGCGGATGTAACTGATACCCCGCTTAAGAATTCTTTGCTCAGAAATAAGGTCCTTGAGGTCTTCCTCAGTTGACCCCGACATCTTCAACATTCCGATAGTGGCTGTGATGCCATCAAGCTTCTTCTTGACTTTTCCAACCGGCTCTTCTCCAACCGGCTCTCCAACCGGCTCTCCAACCGGCTCTTCTCCAACCGGCTCTGGTTCCGGCTCTGGTTCCGGCTCTGGTTCCGGCTCTGGTGCCGGATGCGGTTGCGATACTATGTGTTCCGCCACCATTTCGCGTGCCTACCCCGTTGAACTTCTTGTACCTGTTCTTTGCGTGTGACACGTGGACCGAGCTCGTTGTAGCTCTAAGTTAATAGAAAAAAAATATTAAAATTTCAAATTATTTGTTATATCTTTAAATATTACTTTTGAACCATATTATATTTTTCTGTTTTTTTTCTTCTATTTTTTATTAAATTAATTATATCATTTGTTTTATACTGATCATTCAAATATTCATATAAACATTCTTCAATCAATTTAAATGTTAAACTTTCTTGTACATTTGTTTTTGTCATGTGTACATTTGTATCTAAACTAGTTATTTTAAATACATTAGATTCCATATCATTCTCTTGTATATGATTAACTAAACTATCTGATAATTTATTTTTTTTTTCTCTTAATTCTTTTAATTTGTCTAAATATTCTCTTTGAACATTATCAATTTTTACCCATTCGATAATGGAATCATTGAAGTTCATATATACTATTATACTATATTATATCCATAGTTTTAAGTTAAAACAAAAAAAAAAGATTACTGTCATACAGTATTTCGTCTTTTTTTTTTCTTTTTTTTTGTAGGTAATTGTAGTCGCACTACATATATACCTAGCCGGACGGCTGACCTCGAAGTACTACCTTAGTGGGTCCCAACAAACATTAGTGGTCCGAACAAGCTTTGTCCGCTCGTGCCTCCAATTCAAGTATCCTAGTCGGATCTTGTTTGCTGCGGTTGCTTCGGTTGCTGCTTTCACGATCTTGTCGACCTCGTCGGATACTTGGTGCACGATATCTGCACAGAGCTTTTTGTCAACTACATAGGCCGTAAAAAGAGCCACCTTTGCCATTCGCAAACTCTTCTTGGCCTTCGATCCTTTCACTCCGGGAGATCCATCCATCTCCATCCCTCTCCGGTTGGACGAGTTAACACTCGATCCAGTGGCTACCTTGTCGCGTATCACCTCTCGCGACCCAGACAACCTGCGGTTTTTTACTAGCTCACCGCAAACTTAAAAGAAAAAAATATAAAAAATTCAAATTATTTGCGATATCTTCAAAAAGATATCTTGTTATAATAAATATAAAAAAATACACGTGGATGGTGTACTTCTACGAGTCTAATGCTCTCGCATATTTTATAGTGTTTTGCCTATTCACTTTATAAACTACCGTTACCAAGCGTGCTCCCGCGCTATTCTCAAAAGATCGGGATCATTCTTCAGGTGGTCGGGCGCGAAACGCAATGCTTTTCCGTCCTGCTCGATCGCAGTCATGACAACGGACCCATTCAATAATAGAATCATTGAAGTTCATATATACTATTATACTATATTATATCCATAGTTTTAAGTTAAAACAAAAAAAAAGATTACTGTCATACAGTATTTCGTCTTTTTCCTTTTTTATTACTTATGGATTATAGAGTTCCCAACTCTTACCATTTGCCGTTACGATCGGCACATGTGATATAAATCACCTCCTTTATTCCGAACTATCGTCACTCTTGTTCCAACTCGCCTTATCTTCGGGTACCCATTGATCTCCATCCTTGACCATCTTTCCCATACATATCGCATGTAACTTCTCCGAATAATGTTCGTCGATTTCGCCTGTAAAACTGTTCTTCATGGGGGATTCGTCTTCTCCCATCTTTTCGTACAAAAGATTCGTTTCCTTGCACCAGATCAATTCGCATCCGTCATCATCAATTGTTACACACTCGCCTGTTCCCGCTCTCTGAAACCGAAGCTTGCGATTCAAATCCCGAACCCGCATTGCTTCCTCTACTGTAAGATTCTTGATCGTCATCAACCCACAACCTGAGTGAACGAAAGTTTCCAGATCTACAGCCCATTCTCCAGGTCCGAGCTTTCGAGGTTCATTTGAGCGCTCGATCGGATACCGTGCACCATTGAGAGTCACCCACATTGGATCACTCATTTTTTACCGTTGTGCCACTCACTCAAACCTCTGTTTTTGCGTGTGAAACTTGGACCGAGCTCGTTGTAGCTCTAGGTAAAAGGAAAAAAAAACAAAAAATTCAAATTATTTTTTATCTTCAAAACTTGATATCTTTATCGTTTATAAAATAGTAGATAAGGTTTTTGTTGTAAATGGTTATCTATATAAGATACACTAGTGTCATTATACATACGCCACTTATCATCTAATAAATTTTTACAGATAGCATAATAATGCCCTCCATTTAAATCACCACTGTGTATACACATTCCAATTAAATTATATTTAGTCCCCCTATTATTATAATCATATGAATAATTAGAAATATCTAATATTTCTGGATATTCTATAAACTGATTAAGATTCTTATATTTTTTTAACTGAATAATCATAACATCAGATGTTTTAGAAAACTTAATACCGATATTAGCATTAACTTTATTGTGACATGAATCACATGTCCATAGATTAGATGAATCTAATTTACAATCATTATATTTTTCGATAGCATCATTTAATGTATTCATATTATTATTAATTTCTAATTGTAATATTAAAAATGGGTCTATTGTATTAGAACAATAATTACATTCGGGGCAATTTGTTGATGTTATCATTTGAGAATAAAAACGATCTATTATATATGAATAATCATTTGAAAAACTATTTTCCCATTTTTTAGAACATTCCATAATTAACTTATCTTTAATTTTATTATTTAATTTAACTTTACAGTTTTTTTTTATAGATTTATGTAAAAAATCTAATAATGTATGTAAAAATTCCTCTGAATCATTCTGATCAAAACTAAAAAAAGATATATTATTTTTATTTAATTCATTAATAAATTCAATAATAAATTCTTTAGTTGATACAACATGAGATCTAGTATTTCTCCATAAGCTGTTATTAAGATTTAACCATTCTTTAAATAAATTATTATTATTATTAAAATCGTTCATTAATTTATTATTATTTGGATGAAATATTAATAAATGTGATAAACATTGTAATATAGAATTCATATAGCATGTATTTCCATGGTTTGTTAAACCTTTATTACCTGATAACATGTATTTTTTATACTATATATATATAAAATTATAGTTTTAAATAAACAAAATTAATTAGAATAAGCAAGACCACCCATTCCGCTCATAATTCTTAGTACATTGTAATTAATGGCATACACAACCAATTCTATAGCATCACCATTAACACCTGAATAAAGATCATTTATAATTAGACGTGTACTATCAATTCTTGAGAAGTTACATGTACCAGATGGTTGATGTTCTTCAGGTTTTAATGCGAATGAATAAACCCCTATTTGGTCTAACTTTCCAAAATCAACAACATCACTTCCAGAAGCATTATTATCATTCCGTTCTTTAGACATAACGCCCTCTAAACCACCATATAAATTACCCGGTCCAGTATGATGTTCAAATATTTGTGTTTTTGAGAAATATTGCCATCTTCTATTAGCGCTGAATCGATCGTGTCCATTTAACTTAAGAGTTAAATTTGTTTTATAATTAGCTATTCCAGGAAGAACACCATACCAATCTGTCTTATTATAGAAATCTGCAGCAAAAATTAATTCTTTAACAGGGTGATTAAAGTTTAGATCTATAGTAGCATTACAATATGAGCCATTACCAGGTCTAGTAGAAATACCGGTATTTCTTTGTACTTGTTCAATTAGATATTCATGAGTACCCTGAGCAAATCGACGACGTTCTGGTGTATCAAGGTATATATATTCTGCCCATATATTTAAATCATCGCCACTATTAAAATAAAATCCACCCCCAGAACTTATTCTATTACTAAATTTAAGTTTTAATTTTACCTCGTGATATTGAAGAGCTATTAGAGGAAGAGATAAACCAGGATTTTTACAGAACCAGAAAGGTAATGGAATAGATAATTCGGGAATATCCCTAGTAGTTATCTGTGCTACACCTGTATTATCTGGATGATGTGAAGTTATTCCACCCCCTCCAGCTAATTTTTGATATCTAGTAGATGGTCTATGTACAGTTACGTGAGAACTATTATCTGGCTTGTCTTGGGGTATATTCTGCGCTTTTTCATTATACGCCACAGTAACGCTTGATGGTAATCCACTAACTTGCACAAATGAATCATGTCCTGCGGCATCGAGAAATCCAACAACAGATGTTTCATTTTTCTGTGTTAGGCGGGCCCATACTTCCATCCAATGACCATATATCTTATCAATCTGCTGACCACCAATCTCAAGCTCAACATAATCAATTAATGAATGTCCTGGATTATGTGCTAATCTTCCAGTGTCTAATTTTTTAGCGGGTGTTTCTAAATATACCTTATGTACTAAATCACCATTACGCGAAATAGTGACATTCATAAAACTACCGGCACTTGGTGTACCATCGAATGTCTGTTTAATAACCTCTCTAGAGAAGTTAGTGTGTCGGCGGTAAACTACCTTGAAAAAAGTAATCTGCGGATTAGATGTTAGGTAAATATCCTGTGCACCATATGCGACAAGCTGCATTAATCCTCCTCCCATTTTCTATGTTATAATATAATATAGAAAAAAAATAAATAAACAACACATTATTTAAAAAAAATATTAACTAAATTAGTTAATTAGTTACTTAGTTAGAGTATGCTAGACCACCCATACCGCTCATAATTCTAAGTACGTTATAATTTACAGCATATATAACAATATCGATAGAAGACCCGTTATTAGCAAATAAATGTTTAAATGATAATCTTGTACTATCAATTCTAGAAAAGTTACATGTTCCCGATGGCTGATGCTCCTCAGGTTTTAGAGCAAAAGAATAAACACCTATCTGATCTCTGGCGACGTGATCACCCCAAACACCACCATGCCAATCTTTACCGAAGGGGAATCCCTCGTCACCGCCATTATGTAAATTACCCGGGCCAGTATGGTGCTCTAATATCTGAGTCTTTGAAAAATACGCCCATCTTCTATCAGCACTGAAGCGATCATGACCATTTAGCTTGAGTGTAACTTGAGTATTAGCATCGGCGATACCAGGTAGAGCACCATAATGTTTATCATCGAAGTTACCACAGAATATAAGTTCCTTAACAGGATGATTGAAATTTAGATCGAACGTGGCATTGGTTCTACTGGCACTTGTAGTGGGAGTGGTTCCATCGAATCTCTGTAATTGCTCAATTAGATATTCATGTGTACCCTGGGCAAATCTGCGACGCTCTGGTGTATCTAGGTAAATGTATTCAGCCCATACAGAAATTTTGTCAGCCTGTGATGATCCTTTTTCTAAAAATACATTATTCGAAAACTGAATCTTTAGTTTAACCTCATGATATTGTAGAGCAATAAGTGGTAGAGAAAGTCCAGGATTTCTACAGAACCAGAATGGTAATGGTATCGAATATTCAGGGTAATGTACCCCATCGCTTTTAGTCAACGAGGAATTAAAACCAGCAGGTGGGGTACTGGATACACCCCCACCACCAGAAATTTGCTGATAGCGAGAAGCCGGGTATAAAACAGGAGCGTGTGAAGCATTAGCTTGTCCCCCATTTGTGGGGAAACTTATTTTAGCATTCGTTCCACTAATCCTTCCAAGTGTCGTACCGATATTCGATGGATACGAAGTTAAAGCATATTCATTTTTCTCTGATAGGCGAGCCCATACTTCCATCCAATGACCATATATCTTATCAATCTGCTGTCCACCAATCTCAAGTACAACATTATCAATCATAGAATGACCGGGATTATTTAAATTGAATGCAGATGAACTAGCATTAGGTACATTGTGTGACGGTGTTTCTAAATATAATTTATGTACTAGATCACCATTTCGTGAAATAGTTACATTAATATTTTTACCTGCTCCGGCATTACCCGAAAAGGTCTGTTCAATAACCTCTCTAGAGAAGTTAGTGTGTCGGCGGTAAACTACCTTGAAAAAAGTAATCTGCGGGTTAGATGTTAGGTAAATATCCTGTGCACCATATGCGACAAGCTGCATTAATCCTCCTCCCATTCTTTATATATTATAACATAGAAAAAAATTTTGGAGAAATTAACATAAATTAATTTATATATTTTTGAAATACACCTTTATTATATTTATTGTCTAATTCTAATACTTGTTCAACTGGCTTCATGATCTGATTTGATATGTAAAATGAATAATCTATATCTACATTATTACTTTTTATATAATCCGGTAACTCTATTCTATCCCCCTGTAAAACTTTTTTACATTTAGGTGTTCCTTTTTTTGGACCACTTTTGTATAAACTATTAGTATTATATAATTCTTCATATGTTAATTTTTTATAAACATATGGTATTCTATCACCGGCTTTTGGTCTATTTCCAGGATCACGCTCACCTATTCTATCTGCTAATACTTTATGTGCAATAGTTAATGGATTCTTATAATATCCTCTTAATGATTTTGTTATTATGAAATAATTAATACTAAATTTTCCATTATTAATATCATTTAATGTTTTGTCTAACCATTCTATGGTTTTATCTAAATTTTTATCAATAATAATTTTTTCAATAATATTACCAAATACATATTTAACAATTGGTGCATTATCTCTTCTTTTTGTAACAATACCCATTGATGTTCTTTTAAATTTTTTATTATCAACATCTTTAATAGTTTCATATTTATCGCCAATATAACGTTTTTTGGATATTAATATAAATGGATAAAATGTTTTTTCATATTCTAAATCTTGTGGATATGATAATATATTTTTTGTTATATATTCACCTGATTTCATACCACAGTCAATTGTATATTTTATAGCATCATCACCTGTCAATATTTTTCCATCTATAGTTTTTCTAGAAAACTTAATAAATACAGAATCTGTATCACCATATATTATTTCTGGTTTTTCTAATTTTTCCTTTTCTGCCCACTCAATAACTCCTCTTCTAGCATCATCAATATGTTTTCTTCCAACTGATGTTGTACACGCCGCTACTTTTTTCTTAAATATTGTACTTGTTTTTGCTCCTAATTGACCATATACTGAATTAGCAGTTACCTTATATGCTGATTGTAAACCATCTAATATTTTTCTTTTAAATTCATCTGGTTCTAATGCCATTTTCTTTTTTGTATTTTTTCTTTCATCTAATAAATCTTTTAATACAGTTGGTATAATTCCCATTGACTCTGGAATAATTACACCTCTATCTTTAATTCTTTTATTTTTAATAAAATAACATGTTTCAATTGGTTTGTCTTTATTAATTATTTTTTTATAAGTTTTACCAACTAATATTGTTTCATAATTATCATATTCAATAATATTACATACGTCATTTAATCTATTTTCTTTCTTTAATTTATCTATATATTCTTTATCTTCTACAAGTGTTTCTGGTGATAAGTTCTCTTCAATAATAGATGATGGGTAAAGTGAAGCATAATCTAATACGGCAATAGGATCATCAATATATATACCTGGATTTGGATCTAATACAATGGCGCCTTCATAACCCGAATTATCATGACTTTGATCAACTAATGTTGGAATTCTTGTATTTTTAATATCACATATTTTTGATACAACAGATGTAACTTTAATACCTTGTCCTCTAGAAAATATAAAATTTAATGGTACATTACATACATTAGACATTCCCATATTGTTGGGAATAATATCTAATAACAATATTAAATTAATACATAATTCACAGTCTTGAATACAATATTTTGCTATTTTAGCTCTACCTGAACCCCCTCCATTTTTATGTAAATTAAATAATTCATATGGAGAAACATCATCTTTATTTAAACACCACTCAAGTTTATTATAATTTAAAAGTTCTTTTTTATTAACATTATGATTTGTAATATCTATTGTAATATAATTATCAATAATATTAATTATCTTAAATTTTACACCATCTTTATATAACATTTCCCCAATATTACTATAAGTATTTATTGTTATATAATCATTTATTTTAAGATTTCTGATTGTATTAACTTCTAATACTAGATTATGAAGTATTTTATTATCATCTATGAGTTTAATTTTTTTAATATTTTTTATTTGGCCTCTCATAAAATATGAAGATACTGAATCCAATTTATATGATTCTAAATTATTCGATTTTTCAATTTCTTTTTGAACATCAAATATAATTCGACCATCCATATTAATATATGATTTATCATTGAAATCATTATTATCTTCTATATCCTTTTTGAATACTTTTTTATATACATTTTTTTTATTATAATATTTATTTGAATAATTAATATTTATTCTACCTAAATTATATTCAATATTTTTATTAAATTTAATATTATTTGTTGAACTATTAAATAATTCAGTAACTCTGTTATGGATATAATTAAAATCAAATCCCAATATATTATATCCAGTTATGAAATCAGGATCTTCTATATTTATTAAATTAATCCATTCATTAATCAATTCTTTTTCATTACTACACCTTACAACATCGATTCCATCAATATCATCACATATATCTACATCATTTGATTCATTTGGAATAACTATAATTACTCTTTTTATATTATCATTGCCATATTCCTTAAAAACTGTTCCAATCTGAATAATTGGATCACCTTTAATTTTTATTTTTTTATTTTTACTTTTTAATTTAGATAAACTGTTTGAAATATATTTAATAGCATTATCTCTTAATTTTTTATCTTCATGACATTTATCAATCATTGATATGAAACTTTTTGAAAATAATTCAAAATTATCATCAATATTTGGTTTATTTGTTGATAAATAAATTTTATCAATATCTATTGAATCTTCTGTATCTAGATCAAATAATGAATATACAATACATTTTATAATATATATTTTTTGTTCTATAGTGTATTCACAATACTCTTTCATTTTTATACTATAACATTCAATCATATCTAATGCTGGTTTTTTAAAATCTTTAATGGCTAATGGGAAATCACCATGAGAACTATCACATTCTATATCAAAAGATGCTATTTTATAATTACTAATATTGTTATTATCTATTTTTTTAACATTATTAAGATGTACTGATAATTCAAGTACCTTAAAATCAGGATCATCTATAGTTATATAATTTTGAATATTAATCCAATTAGACGGTTCTATTTTTAATTTGTGAATAAATCTAATTAGTGGTGGGATATTTGCCTCATATAAACATGATTCACAATCTTTATTATTACATTTAATAAAACTTTTAACTTTAGGATTTGTGTTATTAATATTATTAGTGTAGTATTCTATTATTTTCCTTTTCATTTGAAGAAAACCTCTATAATTGTGAAATATTAATTTCATAAATGAGAATTTTTTTATATTTTCATTTTCATCTATGTGATAATTAAAAAATTCTTTATACGATCTTAATTTAAATTCAGAATTTTTAATATCAATATAATTTTCATATTTATAATATATATTTTTCAATAAGATATCTTTACAATATTTTTCTGTATAGCTATTCGGTACTTTTAAATAAAAATATGGTTTGAATCCATTCACATGTAAAATAACATTAATATTTCTGTTATTTTTTCCATAAATACTAACAATAAATTCATCATCTACATCGTCGGTTGATATATCTAATATTTGAATATCCATTACTAGAGTGTTAATATTATTTATTAATTTATTATCAAATTTTTATATAAGGTATTATAATATTAATGACACAAGAATATAAAAATTCTAATGTATCTATATTATTAATTATTTTACTATCATTTATGTGTATTATGAATTATCTCAATAAAAATAAGGATGTTACATCTGTAAAATCAACTCTGGATGATAGAGTTTATATGGTAGCTAAATTACCCGATAGTTTAGATGCGGCTAATTTTCTTGCTAAAATTAATAGTAATATTCTTAAACTTATAAAACACTGTAAACATATAGATAAAACAAATTTTAAAAGATTGAAAGAATTATATAATCCAAATAGTTTATTTGAATTAGTAGATAAATCTAAATATACGGCATATAATGTAAATAAAGGTGAAGAAATAGCAATATGTATACGAGATAAAAATAATAAATTATTAGATGATATTAATTCATGTATGTTTATAATAATACATGAATTAGCACATATTATGACAATAACAGAACAACATACTCCTGAATTTTGGGATAATATGCGTCAATTATTAGAAAAAGCAGAAGAATGTAATGTATATAAACCAATAGATTATTCAAAAAATCCTCAATATTATTGTAATCAATTAATTCAAGAAACACCGTATATTTTTAAATAAATTATATCATTATAATTATAATAGCATGTCTGATTCTTGTAAACCAATAATTAAATTTAAAGACATTCAAGTTATTAATTATTTAAATAAAAAAAAATTTGTATTTACAAAAAAATCAGATGTTGATAAATCATACAAAAAAATAAATGAATATTTATATGATGATGACACCATTTTAAATGTCAGTAATAAAATATCTAGTTATTGTACTGATTATAAAACCACTGGAAATTTTATTTATATGTGGTATTTAAATGACAAAAAAAAAGAATCTATATTATTTAAATATGATAAAGAAACTGGAATCCCTACATTAGATATAGATTATGAATTTGTATATAGAAGTGGTGTTGTTAAATATAAAAATATTGAAAATAATAGCAATTTATTGTTAGAAAATTATGATATAGATAAAATATACTTTATTCATTTATATGATTTTTATAAATTACATGGAATCAGTATTAATAAGGAATATACAAAAGATAATTGGTTACCTGAATTACCCGATATTGAACTATATATAAATGGTATTATTAAAAAGTATTGGCCATATGCTACAAATATTTTAAAAAAAAATGATAGTAAAAATAATGATATAGAAAATATATTATCAAATACATCTAAATTAATATCTGTTATTAATGATGTTGAAATAGATGATAAAACATGTGATGGATTTTATTATTCATTTGTTAAATTAAATATTTTTAATAATAATGATAATCAAGTTAATATCATAAAATTTTTCGCGGAAATTATATTAGATGAATCAATTCCATTTATAAAATTAGTATTGGATGATTACAATAATTCATATTATAAAATACATAAACCATCTATTATATCTGTAAATAGTTTAATAAATAAAAATTTAATTAATAGATGGATAAAAGATTTTAATAAAAATAATATACTAGGATTTAATAGATATATATTTAATAATAATGTTATCGTTCTTAAAAAATTTTTAAATATTAATAAAATAAATTTTTATTATTCCATTATAATACATTTTACTGGTAAAATTGATATTGTAATAGATAATCATAATTCAATTAATATTACTGATAAAGAATTAAATGATATTTTTATAGATTATAACAAATTAATAAAAAAATATAAATCCTTTTTTGTTGAATTACCTTTGTTAGATCTTGATGTACTTAAAAATAATAATAAAAAAACAAAAGTAGAATACATTAATTGTATTATAAAATATAGAATGAGTAATTTCGTTAGTAAATCTAAAAAAGTTCAATTTCTTAAAGAAAATATATTAACATTTTTTAAAAATATGAATCCATATACTAGAATTATTGATGAAAAATATTTATATGTTAATGATAAAGATAGTATATACTTGAGATATAAGCGAGTTAATAATTATAATAATATTGATACAATATCATCTATAATATCATCACTTAGTAATCCAAGATTAAATTTATCAAGAAATGATATTATAAATAAATTAGTAGATATTTTTTCTATATCTTATTTACAAGCAGATGATGAGTATAGTAAATGGTTATCTATAAAAAAACAAAATATTTTAGATAATAAAAAAATTCATACAATAATTGCTGATGAGCCAGGTGTAGAGATGAATATTTTTAATAGAAACAATGTCGATATGTTATTTGAATTAAATGATATAAATAGTTTTCCTGAATTAACAAGAATTTCTAAATTAATATATTCATTTACTAGATTATATCAAAAATATCTATTAAAAACTGATAAAAAAAATGAAATGTATTTTAAATCAATTGTTAAAGAAAATAAATCGAAAAAAATATCATTTAATATAAATAATGTTCAAGATGATGATATTATTCTTGGATTAGATGATATTTTAGAAAGAACTATTAATACTTCTGAAAAAAAAATAAATATTACAGATGATGATATCATTGGAATTGATGATTTGTTGTCATATATTAGCACAAGCGATGATTCAAATAATTCATTTGATTTTAATTTATTATCAGGTGGTAGTAGTAAAAGTGAAGGGTCATCACCTAGATCTGAATATGATATATCAAGATATTATATAAATAGACTAACAGATAGTAGTAGAGATCCAAAATTATTTAAATTTGATCCACTTATTGTATCACCATCTGGGTCAAAATATACATATACTAGAATATGTGATGGTACATCAAAAAGACAACCCATTGTTGTTAATGATGATGAATTAGAAAATATTAATAATTCTACAAATATTGGTTCGGGTCCAAATTCTTATAGTAATGTTATTACTACTGGTGTTGATAAAAATCTTCATTATATATGTCCTAAATATTGGGATATTTCAAGAAATATAAGTTTGGATCCTAATAATCCTAATTGGACTGAAGAACAAAAACGGTCTGAAATAATTCCATATACTCAAAAAAGTGGTAAAACGAAAAAAACAGTACTTGATAGAACTAGTAAATGGTGGGGAGATGATAGAGATGTAAGTGAATTCTATGTAGATTTTTTAGAAGATAAAAGATATAGATCTGATAATGTACTTATGCCATGCTGTTTTGGTAAAAGAATTCAAAAAAAATCAACTGATACAGATTATATATCATCCGTTACACCATCTCCAATTAATTCATATAGTCAACCCTTTGATAGCTTTAAAGAATTTTTTAATCAAACAAATAATTTTTTATCATTAGATAAAAAAAGTGGTGTAGCTAAAAATAAAGTTTCTTTAATTACTAAAGAAAAACTAAAAGAATATAAAACGAATTCATTAAATGATTCTAAAAAAAAATATGATGAAATGTGTAAAAACTTAAAATTAGATATTGATTTATTAATTTATCTAAATAGACCAAAAAATACAGATAATGTTCCTTTTGGATTTGTTAAGTTAGGTATAGAACAAGATAATATTTCATTTATTCGTTCAGTGTCTAAGTGCTTAGGAATTACTGTAAATAAAATATTAGATGATATAATTAACATATCTATTGAAAAATTTCAGTGTATGGGTAAAATAATAAATTATTTCAAGAAAGAATTTTCTGAATTAAGTAATGATGATATTGAATCTTTCTGTACATGGATCAATGAATCTAATGATTCACTTAGAAAAAATATTAAAATACCTGTATATAAAAGTATTAGTGATTTAATTATTTTCTTGAATAAATCCGAAAATGGAAGTTATATTAATTATTTATTCAATTTATATATATCTTGGAAAAATTATATACTGTATATAAAAAGTGATGATTTTAAAGATGATCATTATGTTTTACCTATATTAGAAATATTATATGATCATAATATTATTGTATTAGAACATATTTATAATGATATTAAATTAAAATTACCATTAAATAATTTTATTCCATTAAACAATAAATATATTATAATATTAAAAAAATCTAATTTTTATGAACCACTATTTTATAGAACATTTTGGCCTGAAAAAAAATATGAAGATAATATTAAAAAAAATATAGATATATCTATATTTAAATTAGATTATAATGTTTTTAATACTTCAAATCCTACACCAGAAATAAAATCTAATGTTCTATTACAAACTAGTTTAGCTACTATAAAAAATATGATAGATATAAATACCTGTGAGATATATGATAAAATTAATATATTAAAAGAGAATAATATAATTATAAAATCATTTGTTGTTGATTCATATAATCAAGTGTCTCACTTAGTTGATGATAATAAATTATTATTACCTATTAATCCACAACCAATTATTAATAGAAATGATTATGAATTAATATATTCATTAGATAAATTTAATTTATATAATATTAATGAATCAATTGATTTTATAAATAAATGTAATGATTTTCTTTCAATTACTACCGTTATTAATGGTATTATTGTAGATAAAAACAATAAAATTACAAATGTTATAATTAACAATAATTATATACCTGTTAAAAAAACAATTAATAAAACAAAATATATTGTAATGGGAAATATGGATCTTAGAGATGTTGATAAAAAAATAATTTATAACGAAATTAAAGATGATAGTTATATATTTAATGATTTTTATAATTTTGAAAATAATTTAAATCAATTATTTAATAATAATATTATAACATATCTTAAAACATCAGAAATTATTGAAAAACATTTAGAAGTATTAAATATAGATAATTTCACTATTGGTGAAACATATGATTTATCTGTCGTAAATATTAATTTAAATTCTAAAATGTATACTATATATACTAAAACTGAATATAATGGTATTGTTGGAAAAGTATATAAAAAAATAAAATTAAATTCACCAGATAGTAAACTATATCCAAATTGGGGTAAAATATATGTAAGATATAACTATTTACAAGAATTAAAAAGTATACTAAATGATCCAATTAAATTAGATCATTATAAAAAAAAACAATTATATCCAATTATTAAATCTATATGCGATAAAATTATAAAAGTTGAAAAAATGGATCCCTCAATATATGTACATAACAAATTATGCTTTTTAGATGATATGGATTGTACTTATCCATGTAAAAAAACCATATCTTCATGTAAATTAATTATTCATGATAAATCTATTGATGGTAGTGATCTACTAAATAAATTTATATTTAAATTAATTGATATTATGTTAATTAATAAAACTAATTTAGATAATATTTTTTCATATAAAATAGAACCATATGAATTAAAAAAAACAACTAAACGTGATGAATTTTTTTTTACATATGATGATTTCAAAAATGATCTAATTAATGAAATATTTAAATTAAATAATTCCTTTATGAGAAATATTAATATTTATTAAATACATAACCACCCGTCATCACTTTGTATATATATTATAACATCCTTAGTACTATTATCTGTTATTATCTTCTGTTTTTCTTTTGTACTCATAAATTTCGTTAAATATATTGATTTTGGTATTTCTATTCCAATATATTTACATATATTCACTATTATCTCACCTGGTATATTCATTGTTTTAAAATCTTGTAATTCTAAAAATTTTAAATCTTCAAATGTTCTTACTCCAATATCATTAAATAATTTTATATATTCATGTAATTTATTATCTTTATAAAATTTGTCTAGTTTTTTATCCGCGTTTGAAAATTCTTTAAATTCTTTAAATTCTAATACTATTTCATTATCGCGTTTCCATATTAGATTTATATATTTTAATATACAATCAAATGTTGTAATTTCAAAATCATTTACTCTATAAATATAATATAGATTTATTAAATTAATTGGTATTTTTTTGTATGCGTATGATCCTTCTAATATATTTACTATTACCGCTTTGTTATCTTTTTTTGATAATTCTATCCCTAATTCACCCTCTCCTCTTATTTTATATATATTTTTTTTTATAAATTCAGGTGAACTGTTTGATTTTTTAAAAGTATTATCCTCTTCTTCAACATCACATTCAATTATTGTCGTCAAAGATGGCGAACTCCTTGATTTATACATATTCCTTTATTATTATTATTAATTGTTATATTATTCAAATTATTATTATTTTAACATGTTTTAAATGGTCTCCATATACATATAAAAAATACTCCAATTATAATACCTGTATAAAATACCCGCTTTCTTACTAATACAGATTCTTGTTTAATATATAACTGTTCTTGTGTTAAACTATCTTTAAACGGCGTACCAATATTATATGTTATTATTAAATAATATATAGATGTAAATATATATAGTAACATACCATATGCCAAATATATTGATATTTTACATTCACTCATAATATATATTTATATATAATATATAAATATATATATTATTATGAAGTTTTTTACTGATATTGTTAAAAATTTCACAAAACCTGTTTCAAAAAAAGAAAGATTTTTAAATTATTTATATTATCTAATTAAAGAATATAAAACAATTTTAATATTATTATTATTAATTGGTATATCATGTATTATATCTATCATTTTTATTTATATAATTAAATATATTGGTATTAAGTATTCTAAATATAGAAGTAAAATATTTGAGGATTATAATGATGATGATTATTCATATTCATATGAATAAAAATTATTCACATTCGGATATTATATCAATATCCATATCAATATAATATAGGGAATCTAATGGATCATATATCATTAAATTATCTTTTTTATTATTAAATTTATATTTTTTCTTTTTCCTTTTATCACCATCATCGTGTAATATTATATCTTGAAATTGTGATAAAAATGTTTTTTTTGATTCTAATTTATAATTATTATCTATGTTCGGATCATCATATGGAAAATCTTTTAAATAATTATTGTATTTTGGATCTTCTCTAATTAATGTATCTAATAATCCATTAGTTCTCTTATAACATTTATTTGGAATAGTATAATAATCATTTGCTAATTTGTATCCTTTTGATGTATATGGTATAAATTTTTTATCACTTTCTTTAAAATTATTATCATTATTTATAATCAAGCCCTCTATATTATTACATGGTGGATTTATAATACACCAGTAAATAAATAATATTAATAGTAATATTATATTATTCATTATAATTTATATTATATAAAAAAAATATTTTAAGATTTATTCACTATTATTATCTTAATCACTTTCACTTTCATCATCATCTTCATCTTCATTAACCATATTAAGTTTTACAATTTCCATATTATCGTTACTTGGATTTAGTACATATGTTATATCTAATAAACATGCCATTAGTTGATTTCTATCCATTGTAAAACAGTATCCATCCCTTAACATTGAAAAATATACTATAAATATATCATTTATATCTTTTACATCTAGTTCTTTAGTTTGAATATACTCATATACATTTTGATGTAAATTTTCATCTCTAATAACTACCAATCCATCTATATCCATTTATTATCTAATAAAATTATCCTTTTAAATATATATAATTAAATGGATAATAAAAATATATGTAACGATAGAAAAAGAATAAAATTTAAACCAGAAATTAAGAACAAATATTTTGATATGTCTATTAAAGATAAACGTAAATCTTTTTTAAATATACCCAAATTAGATTATTAAATTGAAAGTAAGTGATATTGGTAGATATAGTATTATGAGACACAAAGATGCGAATGAACTGATTAAAATTATATACAATCACATGGGTTCTTATGATTTAATAATAACTGATGGTACAGGAGGAATTGGTGGAACTAGTATCTATTTAATGAATAAATTTAAATTTGTTAAGACCGTTGAAATTAGTGAGTTCCACCAAAAAATAATTGAAAATAATTTTAAAGTATATGGATTTAAGAATTATAAATTGTATAAAAATGATTATATATCAATAATGAATCGATTAAAACAAGATGTTGTTATATTTGATCCTCCATGGGGTGGAAAAGATTATAACCAACAAAAATATATGAATTTATATTTAGGGGGGATAAATATGATATGTATTATTAATGATTTATTTGATAAAGATAAATGTAAACTAGTGATATTTTTTATACCTTTTAATTATAATTTAGATACATTTAAGAAAAATATTAAGTATAAATATAAAGTTATAAATAATAGATTTATTAAAGTATATAAATGAATTTAGATGAATTGGAAAATAAATTAAATAAGATATCTATTGATTCTAATAATCTTGATAATGATTTTAAAAATTTAACAAAATATATATCTGAAAGAGATGATACTAAAAGAACGCGTCAAGATTATTATAATTGTCTTTCTGACTCTGAAAGAGAATATCAACAAAATAATGATTTATACAAAGATTGGATTAATAGTTATTCTAAAGAATATATTGAAATGTCAGAATTTTATGTTGGTGAAGAATTACCTAGAGAACATTACCTACAATCCAAAAAAGATGTAATTGAATTATATAAATTATTCGTATATTACGGTATGATGGAACATTATTTAAATATTTTATTTAATAAATAAATTATTTTTTCGTATTGTCATCATAATATTAATATGTCAATTATTATACTAACCTTCATAATTGTAAAACGATTAAGAAGAATCCAATAATCGTCCATATGACAGAATATATTTTAAAATCAACCCAACTACCTTTAAAAATTTCCTTATCATCATCATCGTCATTATCGCGATATAAAAATTTAAAAAATAGGAAAACTATTATATATAAAATATACCAACCAAGAACATATAATACATATTTTATTATTGATTTCTTGAATTGTTCATCATCATACCATTCTAATACCATATCTTTTAGTTTTTCTTCATCTATATCATTAGTATTATTGGTAGTAAATATTTTACATGCGATTTCATTTAATTCATCCTTTGGTACCATTTTATCCCATATAATCTTATCTTCAACATATAAATTGTTACAGTCTACTTGACCACCAACTTTCTGTTTATATCCGCGTTTACTAGATTTTAATTTAGATAGCATTATATATATATATAAACAAAAAAATATAATATTAATTAAAATGAATATATACGATTCATGTAATTTATTTCATCAAAGTATTAATAGTTAAAATTTATTCTACAATCAAAAAAAGATGTTATTGAACTTTATAAATTATTCATATATTACGGAAATTTATTTACAATGACCATTGGCAAACCCGCCCATATTACCTCTGCAATGCCCGGAAGCGCATTGCGAATTTTTCTGACAGATAGAATAAGACGGTAATAGTGCCCCTTAAACTAAACGACCACCACACATCTGCTTCATCATCCCCGAGCACATACATCCCAAGATAAACGCCAAAATAATCACAAGCAAGCTATTATCATCCATTCTATATATATATATATATAGAGAAAAAAAAATAAGATTAATTAAAATGAATATATACAATTCATGTAATTTATTTCATCAAAGTATTATAATTCAATTAGGTGAAATAATTTATAGCTCATTAAAATTAAATGAACGAACGGATGAAGATATCTTACAATTAATCAATAAAAATAATCCAAATATGGAATCAATGTTTGATGATCTAAAATATAATTTCGAAAAAATGTATCAAGAAAAAGATAGAGAAATATTAAAAATACAACAAGAATCCCACAATAACTATATCAAAGGTTTTGAAGAAGGAAAACGTGTTTATAACATGATAGTTGAGGAAAAACAAAAATTAATTGAGAAACAAGAACGAGATATTGAAATGTTGAAACCGAAAGAACATTTAAATACAAACCAAAAAGGAGATGAGTTTGAAGATATGATAACAACAGAATTAATACAAAAAACCGATAGATTTGCATATGTAGAAGATACAAGTAATATTAAAGGTAGTGGAGATAGAATATGTGTGTTTAATGATTTTAAAATAATGGTAGAATGTAAGCACAAAAACACAATAACAAAACAAGATATTGAACAATTCAAAGACCATTATATATCAGACATTCAAGTTGATAAATATCAAATAGCAATAATGCTAGCATATTCACAAAATAATATAATTGAAAAAGGTTCATGGAGAATTGAAAGATATCTTGATAATAATGTTGTTGGATATTTAACAATATCAAAAGATTATAAGAGAGAACAGGTTGAGCAAATAATCATAACATTTATAGAACAAGTTATAGATTATTATGGATCATTAAAAACAAAAAATGATATGATAGATGAACATGAATTAATGTACACTATGTTAAATGATATTCATCGAGATATCATTCATATTGAGAAATATGAGTTAAAACAAATTGAAAATATACAAACTAGATATAAAGAAAAACAAAAACTATTTCAAAATTATATTGATCAGTGTGAGCTTAAAAATATACCAATACCAATTGAATTACAATCCAGTACAATATCAACAGATATATTTATGAATAAATTAATGGATAAGATATTATCAATTAATTTAGATTATATGCCAAAATTAAAATGGAAGCAATGGTTGATAGATAAATTGGAATTAGATGATTTTTATAAAAATTTATTAAACAAAAAGGGTATAACACGTGATTATATTATTAATAAAAATAATTGATAATTTGTTTTAATCTTCTTAAATATCTAAAAATTACTCATATTCTCCGATTTCTTGTAGATTAGAATAACAATAACCAGAACTAATAACTAAACAAAAGAATAAAGTACCAATAGAAAAACCGATAGCTACCCAACGCCATGTATTAGGATTACATTCATTATTTTCATTGTAAGAAGTGGGTTTTGTATTAGAAATATTGTATATTACGAAAAATATAACAGTTATTAATATGAAAAAATGAATGATTAAATATATTAATAATGATTTTGCATAAGTAGTACCATTGTCACCAGCTAACATCATCAATGCTAAAAATGAAGGGAGGAAAAAGGAGATTATAAAACCAATAACTAGTAAATAAATAATCATATTATCATATTTTACTACATTATCACATTTTGTTTCTTTAGTTTCTTCTTCACTCATATATATAATATATATAATATATTATATAAATTATATGAAATATTTATTGATTTTTGTATTATATTTATTAAATCTATATTTAATATACGATACTTTTTGTGTTGATGAAGATGTTATTGAATATTACACAAATAAAGAATATAATATTATACACGAAACATTGTATAATAATATTAAAAAATCGATAGATATATTTGAAAAATATAATATTAAATATTGGGCAACCGCGGGTACTTTATTAGGATGTATCAGAGATAAAAAAATAATAGAACACGATGATTATATTGATCTGGGGATGAATGAAAAAGACTATAATAGATTATCAAAATGTATTAAAGAAGAGAATGAATTATTTCAAGAATTTAAAAAAGCTGGATTACATGTGGTTGAAAAGTTCCCGGGAAAACTTATAAAAATATTAACACATAGAGAAGATGGAGACTATAATAAAAATAAAATATTTATAGATATTATTAATTATGAAAAAAAAGATAACAAATATGAATCAGTTGAAGAAGGATGGAAACATACAGAGTGGTATAATTGTGATGATATTGATAATTTATCAACTGGTGTGTTAAAAGATATAGAAATAAAAATACCAAATAACTATATAAGTTATTTAGAAAGAACATATGGAGACTGTTCAAAAGATAGATGTTGGAAAATACCGAAAAAAGAACATGATCACGAGGATGAAGTTAATTTAGAAAAGAATGTAATGAATTTATTTGATAACACATATTATATAAATCTAGAAAAAAGAAAAGATAGAAAAATGGAAACAATTCGCGAATTAAATAATTTTGGAATTAAAAATCCAATAAGATTCGATGCTATAAAAGATTATAATGGAGCAATTGGTTGCAGTAAATCACATTTATCTATATTAAAAAAAGCTAGAGACAATAAATACCCATATGTCGCAATATTTGAGGATGATGTTAAATTTATAGATGTTGATGAAACTTATACAAAATTAAATAAATTATTAAACTCTAATATAGAATGGGATGTTGTATTGCTTGGTGGTAATAATTTTAAACCATATGATATATTAGATGAATCAATATATAGAGTTAAAAATTGTCAAACGACAACATCGTATATAGTTAAACAAAAATATTATGATACATTAATAAATCATTGGGAAAGGGGGTTACAAAAATTAATAGAAACGAATGATGATTCAAAATATGCATTAGATCAGTATTGGAAAGAATTACAAAAAAAAGATAAATTTTTACTTATTGTACCAGTTAAAGTAATACAGAGAAAAGATTATTCAGATATACAAAAAGGACATGTTGATTATGAAGGTATTATGAAAGACTATAAATGATTATTTTCTTAGATTATTAATAGATATCCACTCATTTTTATAAAAATAATATAATGTTCCATCATAAACATTTAACGTATTTCTATTACCATATACACGCACCATTTTAGTAGCACATTCATTTAATGTATTATAAAAATTATTTTCATGTACCCAAGGCTTATCATTATCTGGTATATATGTATAATACCTCACATAAGTATTTCCTTCTATTGTATTGTATACATGTTTTAAGTATCTAAAATTATAAAATCGAACCCTTTCTTCTTCTTTTTTAGATACAGTGAATTCAGTTTGTGTAGAAGAATCTTTTGTTTCAACTGTTTGAATGCCAATTTCTGGCATATTTAATTTGATATAAATGATTATATTATATATCAAATTTAATAATAATAATGAATAAATTAGGAAAAAGTAATCGATATTCAGATGCCTATCGTATACAAGGTCACGCACCAGGTTTAATGAAATATGATTTTAATATTAATGAATTATTAACAGAAAACATTGAATCTGATAGTAATTGTAAATGGAATGATGTACCATTTAAAAGATATACAGATATTCATAATAGTTTAATACCCAAAACGAATAAGGGACAACAATTAAAAAATTATAGAATTTTAATGGCAATTGAAAGCGAAGATAAAAATTGTATTAAAGCATGTTTAGTATATAAAGAGAAGGCATGTTTAATTACAACACATACATATAATAAAAATTACAACTTTAGACAAATAAAAAGCAATGATGATGAATGGAGGATATGTCAGTGTTCTATGATGGCTCCATTATATTTTTGGAATAAATTAAATAAAGAAATTAAAAGATATTTATATACAACAAAACCATATAATATTATAATATAATATGTATTTAACAATTTTTAAATTATGTAAAGATGTAGAATTATATAATGTAAATAAAGGATTGGAAAATCCATATAATAAAAAAATAGAAAAGAAAATTAATCTACCAAAATATTTAGTACAATTAATGTATCCATTTATTTAAGTTATTTTTATTCTGAACCCAACAGTGAAGGATTTAAGGCATTCAAAGATTCTTGTAAGTATTCTATCCTATTTTTTATTTCATCTATACTATACCCCAATAGAGGTTGATAATTAATAATATCAAGCAAATAAAACCATATAATTCCGAACAAATAATTAAAACAAATGGTTAAGAATAAGCAGTCATAAAAAAAACGGATACTATAATACGAAACTTCATAACACACCTTAGAATCTGGTGCTTCTTCTGTTACTTTTTCGTTTGGAGTTGTTGTGTTATTAGAATGAGAATTCGATTTGGAAACTGTTAGGAGACTGTTCTTACTTAAATGAATTAAATAAACAATAATATAGATACCTGATAATATATGAATAATCACTCCTCTACGTTGACCAGCAAAAAGTTCTTGTGCTAAACCACGACTTGTAATTAATGCCGAGATAAGCAACATAACTATAATACTAGGAGTATCACTCCCAAAACCCTATATTCGCAAATTTTATCACTCATTATATATATATATATATTAATTTTTTTTATATAACATATTATTATTTTTTATATAATTTGTAGAATAATTTAATATTTTATCTGTAGACTTTTCACGAATCCAAATTTTTAATATGTTAAACTCTTTTTTAGGCGAAATAGAAATACCATTAATTAGATTATATTTTGTTTCATCAGAATGTATATTTTCACATATTAATGATTTTATAATATTTATAAATTCATTCAATATAATATCCGATTTAATCTTATAACAAAACATACAACCATTTTTATTATTTTCATCTTCCCATGTAGGGAATATTCCATCTCTCATTATAAATAACATTGAATTAAATAAATGAATATCATCAATATTATTTATAAAATAAAATAAATCATATAAGTTAGTTATTTCAAAAATTTTTTTATAACTGCTGTTATCCCAATTATTATCACGAATAGAATGATACCAGACATTCCATTTCGTATTTGTTTTATATTCCATAATAATATTAATATCTATTTTTTTTTATATATATATAATATAAAATTATGTCAATGATATATATGTTAATACTATTATTATTTATTATATATATAAATAATCTAGATAATGATAAATGTGTTTTAAAATTATGTTCAATGGGGTGTATAATTTTATTACTACTTCAAAATAAAATGATAGAACCGTCTGAAGCCACAACAGAAATTAATAAGCCAGAACAACCACAACAAACCAAACAACAACCACAACAAACCAAACAACAACCACAACAAACCAAACAACAACCACAACAAACCAAACAACAACCACAACAAACCAAACAACAACCACAACAAACCAAACAACAACCACAACAACAACCACAACAAACCAAACAACAACCACAACAACAACCACAACAAAAGAATAAATTAGATAAGAATTATGTAAAGACAAGAACATTTGATGATGTTGTTAATGAGACAGTCGGACCTACTATACCAGCGCCAAATATTAGTAAATATGATGGATTATGCTTAAAAAATGATAATAATGAAGGATGGATGAAGTATCCAAATGATGTACCATTATTAGATGATAAAGATTTATTTGTTATTCAAGGATTTACAAATCCATTAGATACAATATTTAGTGATAATACACAAATAGATGGACCATCTGTTGATGGGGGAGAAGATAGTTCAAAAAGTTTATTTATGTTTAAGAATAATGTAGTTAGTCCATTATGTTGTCCATCAACATTTAGTACATCATCAGGATGCGTATGTACAACAGAAAAACAAAGGAACTATGTGAATAATAAAGGATATGGAAATAAAAATCTATGTTTAACCGATTAATTTACTATGAATTCTATCATACAAACGACTTGCCATATCATCTTGATTATTTAAATTATTAATACGTTGAGTTTCTTGTTCTTGTTTTTTAATTTTATTTTTATTATATATTTTTAAATCTTTATCAGACATATTATATGATAAATTACTTCTATCAGATTTAACACTATTTATAGTTCTATTAGATACAGTTTCTATGGTATCATTAATATAATTATCATCATATGCTTTTTTAAGGTCATAATAATGTAATCCATTACCAGTAGATCCACCAAAATTATTAACCCTTCCCTGTCCTAAAACAACAATACTATCAGCACCACTATAAGATATCTTTTCTTCTGGTTCTCTTATTCTTATTTGATTCTTTTTTTTTAATAATTTTTTATTTTTTTCTCTATTGAAAGCGTCATTAAATGTTGATGAATTTACCTTAGAATTAAATATTTGTTTATTATCATCATATTTTGAATTATACCATTCACCATGACCATCATCGAAAGGATCAGTTATTTTATTATCTTCAAATACTTTATTAAATTTACTATTACTAAATTTTTTATTTAGATTAAGATTTTGAGAATTATTTGATTCTTGAGTTTCATTAAATATTTTTTGATCATTTTTCAATGAATTATGATCTGAAATATTATTCTCCATATTATGTTTTTTTAATAGTACCTTATATGCTAGAACAACATTTTTAAATACATCGGGATTACCCCCTTTATCTGGATGTGTCTGAATTGCTTTATTTAAATATGCTTTTTTTAAAGTTGAAAGTTCAAAATTTTTTGATATATTTAATATTTTATACGGATTAAAATTATTTTTATTAGATAATTTATTTAGTGTTTTTTGTTGATTTTCAATAATATCTTGTTGATTTTTGTATAAATTTAATAATTCATCATATGATAAATTCTGTGTTTCCATAATATTATATAAATATAAAATATTTAATTACATACCGAATATATAATAATAATCTAAAAATTCACAAAAATTATAATCCATTTATCTATATATATAATTAAATTAATTTATTTATTTAAACATAAATTTGATATATATATATATTATTTTATTAAATTTATATAATGGATCCGAAAAATATTAATAGAACATCATTTTGTAACCACGAAACATATCATATTATATCTAATGAATTAAAACAATATATATTAACGGACATGTATAATAGAAGTACTATTAAATTTAATGATAAATATGCTATAATATATAACAAAAAATTTAAAAATAATTTTAAGAATAAACATATTATATGTTATAAATCATATGGATCACCATATTTATTATATTGTACAAAAGTTAATAATATACCATATAGTATATTAATAGATAAAAAGATTAATAAAGGACATAGTTTACCAAAGATGTTTATTGCTAATTACAAATTTGATTCAGATATTTATGAAGGATCTTTATTTGAGTGTGAGTTAGTAAGAGATAATAAAAATAATTGGTTTATATTAATAGGTGATGTATATTATCTTCGCAATGAAATAATGAAAAAAAATAAAAATATAATTGAAAGAGTAAATTTTATTTATGATATGTTAGAAAATAACTATACTCAAAATGATTTTACAAATATTTGTAATATTAGAGTTAAAAAATACTATGATATCGCTAATTACAATGATGTATTTAAAAATATGAAGATGCTAAATTATAAAGTACGAGGATTATATATTATTCCAATAAATATTAATTTTGCTAATATTTTGTATATATATACGGAAGATGATATCAAATGTATTAATAAAAATAAAAATATTAATTTCAAAGTTACAAAAGGTTCAAAACCAGAAATATATGATATATATTTAAGAGCACCAAATGGACATCAAAAGATAGATAATTTATATATTCCAGATATTAAATTTAGTAAATATATAAATGATGAATTTTTGGGAAAAGATTATATAGTAATGACATGTAATTATAATGAAACATTTGAAAAATGGCAAGGCATTAAAACAACTAAAAATACGATTCATCATATTAGTGATATTAAAATAGTTTAAAAAAAAAGATATAGAATATATATATATATATATATAATGCAGATTTTCGTTAAGACATTGACTGGAAAAACAATTACACTAGAAGTTGAACCTGATGATTCAATTGAAAATATAAAAGCAAAAATTAATGATAAAGAAGGAATTCCACCAGATCAGCAAAGATTAATATTTGCTGGGAAACAGTTGGAAGATGGTCGTACATTGTCTGACTATAATATTCAAAAAGAAAGTACACTACATTTAGTTCTTAGATTGCGTTAATTAATAGTTTGCGCCAGTTCATTTAGAGCATTTATATAATGTAATGTTTTATACTTTTTAGGATATTTTCTTCTATTGTGAATATATAATCTACGATTTTTTTGTAATAGTTCATCATGAATAGATTTTTTATTTCTTTCATGATGAATTTTTTTTCTTCTTAATTTATCTGTATTATCAGTTGGAAATAACTTATTGAATTCAGATGATTTCCATTCATTCTTTTTTACAGATTTATCTTTTTTTACAGATTCATCAATATCTGGCCATGGTTCAAGCTCTTCTCCAATCGGCTCTTCATCACTGCTTAACCCATGGTAACTTGTTAAATCATCTTTATTATAAAGTCTAGACATTATGGTTGATCTTTCTATTCCATTACTAAACATAATTGTTGGTTCATAATCATCATTTTTCTCAACATTTGTATTTAAATGTGTTATTGTAACATTATGTTTTTCACCTTTACTATCAATATAAATGACTTCATCACCGATTTTATATTTATTCATAATAATAGTTTTTTGAAAAGAATAAAAAAAAAATAAAATTAAATAAAATAGATGATAACTAAAACTATTATTCGATGCTCATTTTAAATGCTTCATCATCACAATAATAATCATCATCATCATCATCCATTAATATATCAATATTTTTATCAGTTACAGATGTGATAGGATCAGTATTTATATTTATATTTTCTAATTCTTGTAATAATTTTTCTTCATCTAAGAATAATGTTGAAGAGTTAGTACCTGATTTTATTTTTTGACCCATCATTACATTGCTAGATACACCCATTAACTTATCTAATTCTCCAAAAATACCAGCTTGGATTAATTGATCTGTTGTATCTTCAAATGAACATTTAGCCAGAGGACCTATATTACCAACTTTAATACCTTGACGATTAATAGATAATAATTTGCCGGTAGATGTCATCATATCACATAATAATTCAATATGACGATTATTAACATCTTCACCCGCGTCTTTAATTACATCTGTAATTTCATATATTAATTTACTTCTTGCTGCCTCTATTCCCAAAAGTTGATATATCTCTATTATATCATTTGATGAGGTTCTTGTATTATCCACATATTTATTATCTAAAATATCAATAAGATTTGTACCATCTGTTTCTAATATTTTTTCTGGAATAACTTTTATTTCACCTTTTTCGTATATAATTTGAGGAGTATCAGAATCACTAATAACAATATTAGAAATATTATTAATACCTTTAATGACAACATTATTAATCATATCTTCTTGAATATTTCTAAATCTAGAAATAATATCAGATTGATCATATACCCCATCATATTCAATACCATTATCATCATTTATAATAGATACTCGACCAATAATTTGTTTAGATGATTCATCTGAATATATGAATTTTATTTTTTGTGGATCATAGTTAGTTATAGCAATATAAACATCCTCCATTAATATTCCAGTATCTAATAATTTTTCTTTATCAAATACAAATCTTATAATCCAAGGAGAAACATTATAATTTTCAGTATATGTTTCTTCCAAAAATTCTTTATATATAGACAGGAATATATTATCATCATCTACAATACTTTGAAATCTATTATTATTTGGATCGTAATGAATATCACATGATTTAATGATATCATATAATTTAGTTTGTTCTAATTCATTTTTAATAAAATTACATTTATTAATATCTTTTGAGTTATCTTCACTTAAATATATTTTAACACTGGGTGATTTTAGATTTTTAGTAATATGTAATAATTCTCTGAGACGAGCAATACCCCTAGTGACATTTGATTTGGCACTAATACCTGCAGAGTGGAATGTATTAAGTGTCATTTGAGTAGCGGGTTCTCCTATACTCTGAGCAGCCAAAGCACCAACCATTTCACCTGGATTAATCCTTGATTTGTTAAATTGATAGCGAATTAAATCTATAATTGAATAAAATTCATCTTTTTGAATAATGTAATTTTTTATTAAAATAACAGGATTTAAATGAATGTCTATTAATATTTGTAAAATCTTATTATTTTTATTATTTTTGTTTACGTATAATTCATCTTTTAATTTATTAGATTCTTTATATATTTCATGTGGAGATATATTTGATTTACTTTCAGTTTTTTTACAAATATTAGATACTATCCTTTGAATATGAACAGGATAATTAATTTTTGTTTTAGTAACTGTGGTACCATTATAATTAAATATCTTTTTAATTAAATAATTTTTATGATCAATAAGCGTTTGAATAATTACTTTCATATCATTATTCATAGTTGTTTTATTGACCTGGACATCAACATATTGTGATATATCTTCAGAATTATTAAACATATAATTTTTACATATAGTATCTGTTGACATATTAATTATTGGTAGCAATTGTTCTTCTATGTAAATAGCATCCATGCCATCATTTCCATATATAAATTGTATAATAGTTCCGTTACTTGTTCTTACAGAATAATCAAATGATACACATAAATCTTCCAGTACTTTCATAATTTTTCTTTGAACATAACCTGTTTCTGCGGTTTTAACCGCTGTATCTATTAGACCTTCTCTTCCACCCATAGCATGAAAGAAGAACTCTTGTGGTGTTTGTCCACTAATGAAAGAATTTTCTACAAATCCTCTACCTTCAGCAGAATCATCATATTTGTAATAATGTGGTAAAGTTCTATCCTCATATCCATATGGAATTCTTTTAGCATCAACATTTTGTTGTCCCAAACATGCAACCATTTGTGAAATATTGTTAGGATTTCCCTTAGATTTGGATTTAACCATATGAGTTGCTCTATTCTTTTGATCTAAATTATTAAGGCCCATTGTACCAGTTTCTCGCAATGTTGTATTTAATATATTATTAATTTTCATTTCAAAATAATCTTTATTTGATAAACCTGTTAAATTTTCAAATATGTTAAAATGTAATTCTTGAATAATTGAATCAATTTCATTTTTTCTTTGATATATTTTCGTATTTATTTTATCTAATGTTGATTTATCTGCTATCATATCACTAATACCTATACTAAATCCTTCTATTAATAGAAAATATGTTACAATTTTTTGTAAATCATCAATTAAATTTTTAGCTAATCTAGGTCCATCAGATTTATTATCATTATATATTGTATGTATTAATCCTTTAGATGTTTGTGTAAATAATCCTTTATCAAATGTACCTTGTTTTATACTACCATTAACTATTTTAACTATATTTATAATATCATCATTTGGATTATTTTCTGACCAAGAATAATTTTTGTGTGTTAGATTTATATTTTTTGGAAGAATATATGATAAAACTTGATTTCCTGTCCATAATTCGACCTTATTATCTTTATATTTATATGAATATTTAGGTTTCGGTATAGTTCCATCGAAAGTTGATAAAGATGTAATTATATTCATAAATTGTTTTTTAGTAAATACTGAACATTCAATTACACTATTATTAAGTCCACTTGGCGATCCTTTAACTGGAATAATGTTTGTATTTTCCATATACAAATTTTTTGATTTAGATGCGATATAATTAACATTATAACTATTTGTCAATTTATATATACCAAGTAATGTATCTTGGACAATAGTTATTATTGGTTTATTTTCTCTAGGACTAATTATATGCTTAGTAACTGACATAATATCTTTTAGTTCTCTCCTTGTTTCGGATGACTGAGGAGCATGCATATTCATTTCATCACCATCAAAATCCGCATTATATGGAGGAGTAACACTAATATTTAGCCTGAATGTATTTCCTTTCATAACTCTAACTCTGTGACCCATCATGCTCATTTTGTGTAATGAAGGTTGTCGATTGAATAATACATAATCTCCATTTATTAAATGACGATTAACTGTATCTCCTATTTTTAAAATTATACTATCTTTATTTAGTTCATTGATAGACTTTTTAATACCATCATCCTTTTTAATAATAGTTTTTACTCCTGGATAATTTTCAGGTCCATTTTTTACATATTCATATAATTTATCAATATTATATATAGTAACTTTTTCTGGATATGTTAAATTCATAGCAATCTTTAATGGAACGCCTAGTTCATCTAATTCTATATTTGGATCAGGCGTAATTACACTTCTTGCAGAATAATCTACCCTTTTTCCCATCAGATTATTTCTTATTCTACCATCTTTACCCTTTAGCCTCTGACGAAGTGATTTTAAAGGTCTACCGGATCTATGTACCGCAGGAGATATATGTGGAATCTCATTATCAACAAATGTGGCAATATGATATTGTAGTACTTTTGTTAAATCATCTATAATATCATGTTTTGTATCCGTATTAACTTTTTGTAATAAACTATTATTACATTTTATTATGTCTGATAATTTATGAGATAAATCATCATCCATTCTTTGAGAATTATCCTGTTTTACAGATGGTCTCATAGATGGAGGAGGAACGGGTAAAACACTACATATCATCCATTCTGGCCTACACCAACTGCTTGTTAATCCTAAAAATGATACATCTTCATCACTAATCTTTTCAAGAATAGAACGAATATATTCAACACTTAAATTATGTTCAGGATTTTCTGAATCAATATTCTTAAAAATAGCTTTTATGCCATTTAATCCATCTAATTTATATTTATCTGGTTGAATACATCCACATCCATCAGGTCTTTCTTGACCACATCTGTTTATTCTTTGACACATTTTATTTATTTCTGTAAACCTATATTTTGGTGATTTTTTTAATGTTGTTTGAACTATAATGTCGTTTTTGTCTACTAATAACTTAGAACATTTAAAACAAACACATCTTAATATTTTCATTAAGTATGGTAAAAAATGATAATTATATACTGGTCTGGCTAATTCAATGTGTCCAAAATGCCCCGGGCAATCAATATTTTTCTGACCACATGTTTTACATACTTTGCCCATTTCTGTTACACCCATTCTAGGGTCAAATAATCCTTTAATAATTGGTTCATCTTTGTCATATGTATCATGTTTTGTTATCTCTACTACTGAGTTACCCCGTATATCATCCGGTGATAATATACTAAATTGAATAGATGTAACTGTTTTAGTATCCGGAGTATCCATTATATATATTATATTTCTTTTTTTTTAAATAAATAATATTTTATTATTTTTCAAATTAATTTAAGTATATAATTATAATATGTATTAAAATTATATATATATATGCCAAATATAGATAGTAATGGCTATTTTATAAATAATAATAAATTAATTGAAAAAGAATATGAAAAATTATTTAAAAATAAAGATAAAAAATTTTTTAAAAAATTATCAACAATAAAAAAAAAAGAATATATTGATTTATTTAAAAATATAAATTTAGAATTAAAAACACCTTTACAATTTATTATTATAAATTCTAAAATGGATATTAATACTAAAAAAATAGCATTAAATGCGATTCTAAGATTGAATAATCTTGATAAGGATTCCAGTGAATATAATAAATTAAATAATTGGATTCAAGAATTAATAAAGATACCTTTTAACATATATAATAATTTATCTATTAACTATAATTCTTCAATCAATGAAAAAAATGAGTTCTTGATAAATACAAAAAAATGTTTAGATAATGCGGTCCATGGACATATTAGTGCGAAACAACATATATTACAAGTAATAAGTAAATGGATTACTAATGATAAATCGGATGGTAATATATTAGCATTACAGGGGCCTATGGGTAATGGAAAAACAACATTAGTAAAAGATGGTATTTCAAAATCTATTAATAGACCATTTTCTTTTATAGCACTAGGTGGGACATCAGATGTTTCTTATTTTAATGGACATGGTTATACTTATGAGGGATCTAAATGTGGAATAATTGTTGATATATTGAAAAAAAGCAAATGTATGAATCCTATTATTTATTTTGATGAGTTAGATAAGGTAAGCGATACGTACAGGGGACAAGAAATAATACATATGCTCACACATATGACTGATTCATCTCAAAACTCTCTATTTATGGATAATTATTTTCATGGTGTTGATATCGATTTATCTAAAGTTTTGTTTATATTTTCATTCAATGATGAAACAAAAATAGATAAAATTCTTAAAGATAGAATGTATGTAATTAATACATCCGGATATAAATTATCTGATAAAATTATTATTGCTGAAAATTATTTATTACCAAAATTAATTGAAACATATAAATTAAATAATAAAATAGTATTTAATTATATTACTTTAAAATATATTATAGATAATTTTACATATGGTGAAGAAGGGGTTAGAAACTTAAATAGATGTTTAGAAACTATTATATCTAAATTTAATTTATATTTAATATTAAATTCAGATGATACAAAAAAATCTAGGATTGATCTAGATTTTAAGTTAAATAATTTTAGCATTCCCCATATATTTACTATAGATAATATTGATTCATTATTAAAAAAGAAAAAATTCACGGATAATCCCCCTGAACATATGTACGTGTAATATATATTTTTTTTTTATAATTGTATTTTTAAATGAGTAGAATACCAACTAATTTAAATAATAATACATTCGATAAACAAATAGTACTAAAAGAAAATAATAAAAATTTTAGTATTAATTGTTCTAATTTAACTGAACATATTAATTTAACATTTCCAAATACATATGGTTATCCGGATCAAATATTAAAAACAAATGGTTGTGGTGTTTTAGATTGGATTAATCAACCAAGTGGTGGTGGGGGTGATATTACTAGTATTGTTGCTGGCGATGGTTTATCGGGTGGATCTACTAGTGGAGATGCCACATTAAATGTAAATGTTGATAATAGTACAATTGAAATAAATAATAGTGGGTTATTAAATGTAAAAGATGGTGGTATAACTAATAATAAATTAGCTGGTGGAATAACGAATGATCAACTAGCGGGAAGTATAGCAAATAGTAAATTATCAGCTAGTACAGTAAGTTATGGAGGTGTTGCCCTAGCATTAGGAGAAACAGATGCCACACCAGCATTTGATTTAACCGATGCCACTAATTATCCAACAAGTAGCTTATCTGGAACAATAACGAATGCTCAACTAGCAGGGAGTATTACAAATGATAAATTATCAGCTAGTACCGTAAGTTATGGAGGTGTTAGTTTAGCATTGGGAGAAACAGATGACACACCATCCTTCGATTTAACCGATGCCACTAATTATCCAACGAGTAGCTTATCTGGAACAATAAAGAATTCACAACTAGAGGGAAGTATAACAAATGATAAATTAGCCGGTGGAATAACGAATGATCAACTAGCTGGAGGAATAACTAATGATCAACTAGCTGGAGGAATAACGAATGATCAACTAGCGGGTAGTATAGAAAATAGTAAATTATCAGCTAGTACAGTAAGTTATGGAGGCGTTACCCTAGCATTAGGAGAAACAGATGCCACACCATCATTTGATTTAACCTATGCTACAGGTTATCCAACAAGTAGCTTATCAGGGGCAATAACGAATGATCAACTAGAGGGAAGTATAACAAATAGTAAATTATCAGCTAGTACAGTAAGTTATGGAGGTGTTACCCTAGCATTAGGAGAAACAGATGCCACACCAGCATTTGATTTAACCGATGCCACTAATTATCCAACGAGTAGCTTATCAGGGGCAATAACGAATGCTCAACTAGCGGGGAGTATAACAAATGATAAATTAGCCGGTGGAATAACGAATGATCAACTAGCTGGAGGAATAACGAATGATCAACTAGCTGGAAGTATAGCAAATAGTAAATTAGCTGGAGGAATAACTAATGATCAACTAGCTGGAGGAATAACTAATGATCAACTAGCTGGCGGAATAACTAATGATCAACTAGCTGGCGGAATAACGAATGATCAACTAGCAGGTAGTATAGCAAATAGTAAATTATCAGCTAGTACAGTAAGTTATGGAGGTGTTACCCTAGCATTAGGAGAAACAGATGCCACGCCAGCATTTAATTTAACCGATGCCACTAATTATCCAACAAGTAGCTTATCTGGAACAATAACGAATGCTCAACTAGAGGGTAGTATAACAAATGATAAATTAGCCGGTGGAATAAAGAATTCACAACTAGAGGGAAGTATAACAAATGATAAATTAGCCGGTGGAATAACGAATGATCAACTAGCTGGAGGAATAGCAAATAGTAAATTAGCTGGAGGAATAACGAATGATCAACTAGCGGGTAGTATAGAAAATAGTAAATTATCAGCTAGTACAGTAAGTTATGGAGGTGTTACCCTAGCATTAGGAGAAACAGATGCCACACCAGCATTTAATTTAACCGATGCCACTAATTATCCAACGAGTAGCTTATCAGGGGCAATAACGAATGCTCAACTAGCGGGAAGTATAACAAATGATAAATTAGCCGGCGGAATAACTAATGATCAACTAGCTGGAGGAATAACTAATGATCAACTAGCTGGAGGAATAACTAATGATCAACTAGCTGGCGGAATAACGAATGATCAACTAGCTGGAAGTATAGCAAATAGTAAATTATCAGCTAGTACAGTAAGTTATGGAGGTGTTACTCTAGCATTAGGAGAAACAGATGCCACACCAGCATTTAATTTAACCGATGCTACGGGTTATCCAACAAGTAGCTTATCAGGGGCAATAACGAATGATCAACTAGAGGGTAGTATAGCAAATAGTAAATTATCAGCTAGTACAGTAAGTTATGGAGGTGTTACCCTAGCATTAGGAGAAACAGATGCCACACCAGCATTTGATTTAACCGATGCCACTAATTATCCAACAAGTAGCTTATCTGGAACAATAACGAATGCTCAACTAGCAGGAAGTATAGCAAACAATAAGTTAGCAAATAATAGTATAACAATAAATAGTTCAGAAGTAGAATTGGGTGGAACTATAAACATTAATACGGGTGGGAATTTAAAATCAGGTAGTGGAATAGATATTAACAGTAATACAATATCAGTTGACGTAAGTGATTTTATGAAAAATGGTGTTAATAATAGAATATTAACATCTACAGGGGCGGATAACATGAATGCTGAATCTAACCTAACATTTGATGGTTCAAAATTGACAATAACTGGAGATACAGAAGTTACAGGGGATATAATACCGAGTGCTAGTAATTCATACGATTTAGGAAGTAGTACAAAAGCTTTTAGAGATTTATATTTATCTGGTTCTACATTAAATTTAGGTGGATATAGTATATCAGTATCAAGTACAAGTGGAACAAATGAATTGGTTGTAAAAGATGATAACAATGAACATGTACATATTCATTCTCATATAAAAAATAAAACAATGTCAAAAAAATATAGTACAACTACATATATAAATGTATCAACATCATGGTTGCATGTTGATCCTGATATAACTTTAACATATACAGCACACGAAACTGGTACATATTTGGTATATTGTGGTTATGGAATTGCTTGGTTTACGAATCCAAATTGGTTATATGCGGGATTATCAAACACAACATCTACAACGCCATCATTAATTTCAGGTGCTAGACAACAACTAATTTATACAGGTGGTGGTTATTATCACCGAGAGCAAATAAACACAACATTTGTAGTTGATTTAATAGAGAATACTACATATAATTTTAGACTTGCAGTTAAAAAGTTATATAATTATAGTTTAGTAATTTATAGAGGGCACTCATCTTTAGATGGAAGTCCACATGGATATATAGAAATTCGCGGACCCATATCATAATATGTTAATCATAATATGTTAGTGTATAAAATAAATTATATAAAATATAATATATGGAAGCAGATTATTATACAACAATATGTTCTATAAGACCAGGTTCTGAATTTACTATTAATGGAAATGATTATACATCACTTGTATGGAATGATAGTGATTCTACAAAACCCTCCGAACAAGAAATATTAAATAAAATAGAAGATAATGAAAATATTTTAAAATATGAAATTTTAAGAATTGAAAGAAATAAAAAATTAATTGAAAGTGATAAATATATGATAATTGATTTTCCAAATATAACACAATCTCGTGTAGAATCATTTAAATTATATAGACAAAATTTAAGAGACTTACCAGGAACTATTAACATAAATGATTTATCATTAACGTATGACGATACTAATCCGTTATCTGGTTTAACATGGCCTACTTTACCATAAATTAACCAATTAATCCAATATTTTTATTATTCTTAATTAGTGTTATCTCAAATTCGAATGAATGATCGGCATCTGTTTTATAAAATATTCCATTGATAGGATCTCTTAATTCAATTGATAATTGATTTAAACTAATTGGTAAAAAATAATTTTGACCTTCACTTAATAATGTTCCTTCGTGAAAAACATTTGAACCATGATCAGCAATCAATGGGATCCTTTCGATAATATGATAACCAGATGGATTATTTTTACATGTTATATATGGAATTTCTTTAATAATTAAATCCACATATTGAGTACTTAAATCCGGTGTTATTTGAGATTCAATTGATGATTTATATTCAGAATTAATACATAAGAAACCAAGTAATTTAGCAATACTTTTTAAATTCTCTGACATCCATAAAAATTGTATTTCGGTGTTACTATCAATTGGTTTAAAATTATATTTATGTGAAATTGCGTCATAAGTTATATTACTACTGATAATACTAACATCTGCTTTAGATAATGATGTATTGTGTACTTCAATATTAGATGAACTAGCAGATGATGGGAAAGATGTTATAATATCTTCTATAGAATACCTACCAGAAATAAGAGTAATAGTTACTTTACTAGTACCACTAGAATTAGATGCATTATATATGAATTTGTTATTAGTTTCATCAATTACATATGCTTTATTTGGTATAATAGAATTAATGTACTGGAATCCAATAACATTTTTATAATTATTGAATCCAGATGTATTATTATTTAATGAATTGCCGATAATATTATTATTTAAATAAAATGTATAATTACTGTTATCAAAATTATTTTTATTAATATTATGAGTATCTACTAGTATTCTTGATTTAATAATATCTTTATTAAATAAAGAATTATTTATATTTTCGTTTTCATCATTATATGAATCATTATCATCTGAACTACTATCAGTTATTTCAAAATCGTTATACATTTATATTATTAATAATGAAATTATTATTTAAATAAGAATATTTAATTAAAATGGAGAACCGATTGAACCCAATGGTTGCATCATTTCATTATCTGCTATCCCAAATCTATTATTTACTTGCTGTTTTTCTAATGGTTGATTTAATTCTTGGGACATATTAACAGGCATAGATTGTTTTGCTTGCTCTTGATTCTTAATTAACATTTTATTATTTAAATCTTGAATTGTAGGAATTGCACCAGCCTGTTGATACCCATAACCATAAGACATATCCATTGGTATTTTTTTAGATAAATTATTTACACCTATGAATATAATAATTAATTTAAAGGCAATCAATATAGTTGGTATAAATAGCATAATACATGATAGAGATTTTTCACCATTTTGACCAAAACATAGTAACATTAATGCACCGAATATAATAAATACAACCTCATACCATATATAGATGTCTAGTGTATTTTGTGAAATCAAAGTATTTATTTTTTCAAAGTTATTTTTTGTGTTATATATAGTCAATAGTGAAATAGAGGATAATATACCATATACTACAAGAGGTGACATTTTATCTAATTCAATAAATTTATTTCCCGAACTTTCTTTTGTATCTTCCATAATCTTATATATAATATATATATATTAAAAAAAAATCTTATTTTCTTATATCGAAAAGAATATTTGATAAATACTTCTAGATTTATTTTCTGCTAGATTTACCTCTAGATTTACTTCTAGATTTACTTCTAGATTTACTTCTAGATTTTTTATGTTCATAAGAACATCCACCACCTTTTTGCCCATTATTATGTTCATAAGAACAATCACCACCAAACATTCCTAATAAAGATTTAGATTTCTTAGCAGATTTCTTGGCAGATTTCTTGGGAGATTTCTTGGCAGATTTTTTGGAAGATGAGGGTTTAGTGGAACTATAAATAACCATACCAGTTGGTAATTCACTTTTGTAATATATCTTAACTTCTCCCGCGGCATTTGTATATTTAAAAGATTCGGCACCTGCTTTGCGAGCTTTTTCTTTCTGTTTTATAAAAGAGTTTCCTTTACTTGCTTGCTTAGATTTCTTAACAGAAACAACGCTCCCATTTTTGTTTTTCTTTAAATCTTTTTTCTTAAGACCACCGGACGTTTTTTCGGCGGTACCATTGAATACTTGAAGGGCAGATCCAGTTTTTAGTTTAAATTCAGTCATATATATATATTATATAATATTTTTTTTAATTTGAATTTAAAATTGTTATTATTATATAAAAATAAAATGTGTTTAACGCATAGGACGAGAAATAAAAAAAAGTATAAAAAAAAGAAAAAAATTTATCCGGAACCAATACCAGATTATTCTAATATATGTAATGAAATATATATATGTGGATATTGTAATAATTATTACAATTCTGATGATATAAAAATATATTGTGATGGATGTGAGAAGTTTTTCCACTGTCATGTTGCCGGAAGTTGTATTGGAGAAAAATGTACACATACATTAGCATCTGGTATGAGTCATTCATCTAGATATTGTTTAAATTGTGTAAATCTAAATAATCCAATTAATAAAAAAATGGATGGTAAAAATTGTATTTGTAAAAATTGTGAAAATAAATAAACTACATTTTACTATTATTTTCTTTTAAATATAAAATAATTATTGTAACTAGATAAATTATAAAGCATTTTATCATTGAATAGTGGCATTATATCATTTTTATATTTTTTTAAAATTGGATTGTTATCTTTTTTAATATTTTCAAGTATACTTCCAAAAGAGTTAATTGGTCCATCAAATATATCATAATCAGAATTTATTTTAGGTTTAAATAATTCAAATCCATTATCTTCCATTATAGAAACGAACATATCAAAATTAACTAAATATTCGGTATACGTATTACCAATAGAATCCATATATACATCAATTCTTTCACCAAATTTAACATCTTTAAAATCTTCTGTTTCATATTTTTTTTCTATACTATAAACTAGATGACCATCATTATTAATATATTCTATTTTATTATTTGATTTAAGTTCATTAAATATTTTTTCTCCATTATAACATGTTCCAATAAAGTAACCCCCGTGTTTACAATTATCAATTAAATTACTCAAATATCCTTTGAATGTAGTTTGGTCTTTAAAATAATAATGTAATGAAAATTGTGATGATATAATATCAAATTTATCTAATGCTTTTCTTTTTAATATTTTTCTTATATAATTAAATTCTTTAGGAATTGACTGATTTTGATTATATAGAATATTTATTATATTTGAAGAATATTCTTTATCATTGTCATCGCCTATCAATCCTTTCTTCGATTCTATATTATAACTAGTATCATATTGTATAAATATTGTATTTAATTTTTTAGTTTTAATAGTATTAACATATCTTTTACATGCTTCATTAACTGAACTGATATCTAATCCAAATAATAATTCACAGTCAATATTATCTTGAATATACTTAGATATATCACCTCCCCTTCCAATAGAAGTATCCATTATAGATACTTTTTTTAATGAACATATACCAGTAATAAGTTGATATTTTACATAGTTATGAAATCTTCTTAATGATCTTGATTCTGATTCAATATCTTCTACATAATATAAATTATTGGAAATATTATCATTAATTATATAATCTTCAATGTTATAATTACCACTTATAATATTTTTTGTAATAGGATTAATAATTGTATTCCATACATTATCAGCGATCAAAAAGAATTGTGGTTTTATTTTATCGTCGCGTAACTTAATGGGTTCCCATATCATTCCATTATTAGCAGATTCATTATATCTAAATTCTACAATAGATCCATCAGTTATTTCTTTATTATCATTTAAACACATTAGTTTTCCATTTTCTAGTGGAATATTCGTATATCCAACATCTATATCATATTCTGGACTAAATTTTATTTCCGTTTTTGATCTTGTATTTTTGCCAATCATTTTCATACAAAATAATATATTATCATCCTTTGATTCATCATATCCAACAATTAACTTTACTTTTTTATAATATTTAACTACTTTTTCATCGCCATCATCTGTTGTATATGGATATATTGTATCTTTGTATACTTTCATATTTCTTTTCTGAATAGATTCCTTAACTATTTTAACTTTAAAGTCAATTGTATTTTCTTCTGGGGGTTTCCATTTATAATTATAATTCCATGTACCATTAATGAAGTTCTGGGGTTTCATATCTTTACTTGATTTGACTGGTAAATTAACTGGTAAATATATTAAACCATCTATATGATATTCATATGCTCCTTTTGATGCTCTATCTAAAATATTTTTAGATTTTATAAATATTGTTTTTTGTAATAATTTATTATTATTAACATCAGCTATTCTAGATGCTCCAAACTCATATGTTTTAAATTCTATTCTAAATGTTTTAAAATCTTCGTCTTTTACCTTGGATTTTTTAACATATTCTTTAAATTTATCTAATATTTCACTTCTTGAAATACCATTGTCTATAAATGGATATTTATGTGCTTCTTTAGGTGTATCTTCTGCCCAATATACATCAAATATCATATATAGACAAATATCTTCACTATTTTTATTTTTTTGGATATATTCACCATCTAATAACCATTCTCCTTTTACTGGAAATTCAATTCCAGTATCTACAATATTATTCATCTTCGAATTAATTAAATATCCTCTCTTATCTTTTCCAATATACAATAGATGTCTTAAACCATCTGCTTTTTCTGTAACAGCATAATCATAGATTATTGAACCAAAACTATTTTTATCCAAAGAATTAAAATTTAATGTAACTGGTTGTGGACCCATAAATACTTTATTTTTTGTTTGATTAGTTAATTCATAATAATTACTTAATATATTATTAATTTTTGTTTTTGGTAATATTAATTTAGTATTATGAATAACTGTTAAAAAAGTATATATATAATCTTCTAATTCATTCATTATTTTTTTAATAATTGTTCTATCTATTTTTTCTGATTCAAAATTTTCTATAGAAAATTTATCATTTCTTATTTCAGTGATTGGAACAATCATATTATCCATACCACTTATATGTAATTCTACACTTGTTAATTCATTTTCTACAATAATTTTTTCTACATATGCTACCTTTTTTCCAGATAATTTACTTTTTAATCTCTTTTTTTTTAAATATTCATCCGATATGATCACTAATTCACCCACAATAGATTCGAAATTATCGTCAGTTGTTTTAGTTTCTATATAATTTAATCTTGGAGATAATTTTTGAAAAGTAGTATTTTTACCTTTTGAACGATACGTTTCTAATAATTTACCATCATCTAATATATTTCCTATAAATTCTATCTCAAATTCATATGTTTCAGGATTATTTAAAATATTGGCAGATTTAAATGTTTGATACATCATATACGTTTTTAAAGAATTATTATATGTTGATGATTTAACTATTGTTAAATCAATTCTAAATAATTTATTCGGTAATAAGAAACTAAATCTTTTTTTATATCTGAATTGTTTTAATAAAGATTCCCAATCACTTAATATTTTAATAATTGATTCACTATTTTCGGATAATTCTATTTCTTCTTTTAAATTTATTCTAAAATTATAATCATCTGATATATATTTATGTTCCGGTGATATCTTTTTTTCTACATATTCTACATTATCTTCTAATTTGTCATTTTTACAATATTTTTTTATATCATGTAGGTTACTTATTGTTATTCTCTCTTTACTTAATTCTTTTAAATTTTTTACTCTTATATCTAAATAGTTATTGTCATCTATAAATTCATAATTTTCTTTACAATAATCAAGTAATTTTATAAATGTTAATTTATCTAATTTTGAATTATTGTTATATACGAATTCTAATTCATAATTATTATTTTCTAATGACTTATTTATCATATTTTCTATATTTAGATTTAGCATTTTTTAAACTATATATATATATATTATTTAATATTAAATATTATTTATATCAAATTTATTTATCTACTACACATATTTTATTTTCATCTATATCGATTAAATGATATCCTTGATTACATTTTTTACAGCATTCATTTTTAGATGGGAAAAATTTAACATTTGCCATACCATTTGAGCAACTACAAAAAATATTTCTATTGGGAATATTATTTATATATATTCCCGGTAATATAGTAATAATTATACCCGCGATTGTTAATAATATAGCATTTACAACTCCAAATAAATTTAATCCATATATCATAAAAAAATTTATAACTTTGTAGAAATTAATAATTAGTAGTATTATATTTATAAATGTTGTAAAAATAATAACATTTAGTGAAGTTATTTCTACTTTATTTTCAACAGTTGAGTTAGCATAAATAAAGATAATTGAGTATATTTGATATATACATGCAACTAATAATGATATAACCGGTAATAATATATTTTCTATATTTGTTAAATTAATATGTTTAATCATATATATTATATACACATATAATATAACTTATCATAAATTTCTTTTTTTGTTAGTTTTTTAACACCATTAGATATTACAATATTTTTATTTTTTGCTAAAGTTTTTAAATCATCTAATTTATAGTTATTTATTGTATTCATATCATTATTATATATGTACATAGATTTAATATCATATATAAAATAATTATGTGTTTTATCATATCTTTCATATTCTATATCATTTATATTTATTTCTTTATCATATTTCCAATTATTATTAAATATATATACATCAGTTTTATTGTATCTAGATGATAAACATATATATTTTTTAGTAATAATATCTTGAATAACAATATTCGTTTTGTAAAGATCTATTAAATATAAAATACTAGATAAATAATTAATTTTTAGTAAACCTGTTTGGATTATTTTTTTTGAAAAAACTTTTTTATAATTAAAACAATCATAGTATTTATCAGATTTCTCATCAATCTGTGTTGCTATTTTTATTTTAAGTTGTTCTCTGTATAAATCTTTATCATCTGCGTTAAAATATTCTATATCATTTTTTGAAAAAATTTCATCTATTAAATATTTAGATTCTGACTTTTTATTATCTGATTTTATATTTATTTTATTTATTTTATTTGATTCAGAGAATTTATTTTCTTTTATATTACATGCTAAATTATTATAGTCAATATCACAGAAAATATCCATATTATTATTATTATTAGTAAAACTTATAATATTATATCAAATTTAATTTTTATATTAATATAAAACATAATTATTAATATATAAATATAGTTAATTATGAGATATGTTAAATATAAAATTCCATTTATAAATAACTTATATTTATTAAAATGGTATCCAAAAGCAATTACAGGAATACATAATCATCCTGAAAAATATTGTGATGTTGTAATAATTAATAATTCTTTATACGAATATCAATATATTTTAAATAAAAATGATTTTAAAAAAATTAATGAAAAAAAGTTAAATGCTAGTTTTATGTATACATTGCCACCAGAAATATATCATGATGTTCACAATAATACCAACTCATATGTTTATAGTTTAAATTACTATTATTGAAGTTATTATAATAATTTGAAATATATATTTTTTTTATATTATACACACATAAACGCTGTGGCTTTCATAGTTTCAGCAAATTGTTCAGAACTTGATTTACTGTTGAGTTCTGAGCACTAGGAGTGTAAAGGAAATGGACGGTTACCAGTCTGATGCTATGATTGACAAGGAGATTGAACGTCTCCAGGAGATGAAACTTCACCGCCAAGAGGATGATGACCTTATGTGGGAAGTGTTCGATAAAGAACTGAACGATCTCGAGGGAGACCTCGATGAAGCTGAGAAGAAATCGTGGTACAAGAAAACCAACTGTGATGAAGAAGACGAAGGCATCATGTTACATCCTACGGAAAAAGAAATGGAAGAAATCGTAGAGATGTGGGAAGAGAACTGCGATTACGGATCTCGGTTGAGGAAACACATCAATGATGTTGTCGGCGATAACATCATTGTTGATCCGAGGTTGAACTATGAACACGGCGCGATTGTTGATCATCTTAGAAATTCTAAGGTGGATTCATTCGTGGCACGGGTGTTCGTTAAGACCATGGGTGATCACTACGCAGTCATTCAGTGTCGATGGGGAACAGGTTACGTACCAAATAGTGTGCTATACTGCGCTGCTGGAAACTATGTATATCCGGGCGCTGTAGTATCAATGGTGCTCAAGTACTCCCCACTAGAAAAGAATTCGACTCATCCTTTCATTGGTGTCTACATTCTCAACAATTGGGGGTTTGATGGTTCGGGTGTCACATTTGAACCAAAAAATCTCGATGAATTCGTTGAGATGGATCTGAAAGAGGCAATCGAAAAGCACAGGAGCGCCGTTCAATAAAAATTCAGTTATTACTGAAAGAAAAGACAAAAAAAAAAAGAAAATATAAAAAAAAACAAAAAAAAATAATATATTTTTTATGTTTTATCTAATTTATATAATTTATTATCATTAAATATAATAGGTGTAACAACTGATATATCAAATCCATTTTGTAAAAGCATATCAAAATCATATAATCTAGTAATTAATCTATCATCATTATTATAATACATTAATTTATCAGATACATTGTGTTTTACTTTATATCCAATTAGATCATTATATTTATTTGGATTTATATATTTAGATTCTGAAACATCATTTATTTCTTTTTCTGATAATCGGTAAATTTCTTGTATAGGAGAAAAAATTTTACCTAACTTATCTTTTAGATAATTTCTATTTGTAATATAATTATAATATATCATGGATGATGGATCTAATATTCCTAGTATTATACCAGTTTCTCTTATATATCTTATATCTATTTTTTTATTATTTTTAACTTCATAATATATAAATACATCATTATCATCTTCTTTACCGGGTATCAAATATATGTTATCAGTTATTTTTTTTATTTTAGATTCTAATTGTCTTTCGTCTATCGAATTTAAATTAGAATCATTAATTCCTGGGAAAAAAGCATCTTCATCTTGAATAGATTTATCAAATCGAATACAATTTTCATTTAATATAATATTATCTCTTGAATTTTGAATACAATCTATCGATGCTTCTTTTATAACATTAATAATTTCTTGTGATATGTTATATTTAGTTTCCATAATATCAAATATAACTTGATCAACAGTTCTATACATTGTATCGCTTTTTATTTTTACTATCTTTTGAATTTGACCATATAATTCATTATGATTAGTATACAAAAAATTAACTAAATCATTATTAACATTAATATCTGGTGTATTCCATGTATCTAATTTACTCATTGATAAAAAGATATCTTTAATATTATTACCATCTGGAAATACAGACAAATATAAATATTGTTCAACATTTCTTTTTGATTCAGGTAAATCATTATGTGATCCCAATCGTATAGCTCGACCAAATACTTGATTAATTCTAACGAAATTCCAATATGGTTCTAATATATGTACCTGTCTAACCGCAGTTAAAGATATACCTTCAGCGCCAGCCGATGAAATAATCATAATTTGTATTTTATTTCCATATAAATTATCAATATCATTGAATGCTTCTTTATTATTTTTACGTTCTAAATCAGATTCCATTCCGGTAATAAATGTATAGCGCAAACCATCATATTTATCATCTGTATTTGTATAATCATATTTAGTATACCCATTTGATATTAATACTTGTTCAAATATTTCAGAACCAGCATCTGATCTAAATTCACTATAAAATAATATTTTACCAGTAGATTTTCCATCTTTAATATATTTATTTATATTTTTAATTAGTTTATAGAATTTAGGAGATAAAAATTTTAATCCACCATCATATGATAATCTATTATTTTTTTGTAAATTGTTATATTCATCTTGTTTCATTTTTACTATCATATTTTTATTTGATTCATCTGATTTAACTGTTCTGAATTTATCATTATCATAAACCATATTACATGCCTGTCGTGTTCTAATATGATAATCAAATGTATCATCATCATATATAGCTTTTTTACTCATTTTTATTGCTTTTTCTTTTTGAGATTTCCACACAACTTCATACTTAATAAATTGTGATGAACTCATAGGACACATCTCAATATTAATATCATTCGATATTGAATAATTATTATATTGCTCCGTTTTAACTGGTTCTACTATACTAGGCATGTTTTTTATTGATGATCGATCTATGGGATAATATGATACTAAACCCATAATCATTCTTTTTAATAATATTCTTCTTCTATCGTCAATTGTATTATCATCATTAATAAAGAATTCCATAAATTTTTCATTTTCTGTAAGATCTATTTTTGTATCATCTAAATACATATCAAATAACTTTTGATCATTATTAAATGGTACATTAATATCAAAATCTACTATTACTGATTTACCTGCTATAATATTATTCTTATTTTCTTCAATATCATTTCTAGTTGGTAAAATCTTATCTATTGAAAATAATTGTTTTAGTTTACTAAATATATAATCTATATAACTATCAAAATTATATTCCTCTCTTTTAACTGTATATATTATATTATTATCTTTCATTATAGATTCAAAATTACTTGTATTTTTTATAAATGTGATTACATATTTACCTTTTATTTTTTTTATTAAAAACTGTTTAACTGGTGAGTAATTTGTATAAAATAATGTTTTTAATTTATCATTTAATTCATCCAATCCTCTATTATCATTAACAACAAATGTATGTAATTTAATTATTCCTTTTAACATATTAAATAATATTGCTATTTCAGATGGTTTATTTATAATTGGAGTACCTGATAAAAATATAATTTTACAATCAACGGAATTAATTATCCAATCATAATATGTTCTTGATGGACCACTATTATTGTAAATCTCTCTAACTAAATTATGTACTTCGTCAATAATTATTACTTCATCTTTAAATGGTGAATTAATTCCTAATTTTTTATTTTTTTTAAGTTTTTCTTGGAGTCTTAAAGATATCATTTGATTATCTGTATAATTTCCACTTTCTTTTTTTTCTACCTCTAGTTTTGGAAATGGATTATAATGAATAAAATTATATTTTTTTGATATCATTACTGAAATTTGTTCATTTATATATATTTTATCATTCTCTGTCAATTTTTTAACTTTAATTTTTTCATTTCCCACTAAATTACCACTAATTGTCTTTATTCTTTCTTTATCCGATTCTATATCTTCACTATATACCCAAAATCCTTCTTCAATATCTTTGTCTTTCGTTTTGCGTTTAATTATATTGTATATTTGTGTAATAACATCCAATGATATTTGATATAATTTAAATATATTAGTTCTTAGTTCTTTATTTTTTTTGAATTCATTTATGTCATAAAAAACCCAGTTATTTTTATCTATTTTAAAAAATTGGTCACCCCATAATTTAACTTCTTTTATAAATTCTATTTCAAGTGATGCGGGTAACATTGTTGTTATCGGAATATTTTTAGATAATCCTTCAGCCGCTGATATTGCTGATGCTGTTTTACCTGTTCCTAATCCATGATATACTAATACACCTCTATATGGTGTTTCTAGTGATAAGTATTCTTTAATAAAATATTGATAACTTTTTAGTATACTATCATCTGATAATTTCAGTATGTTTGGATAAAAAACATCATTTATCCATTTAACAAATGCTTTTCTTTGCGATGTAATAAATAACGGCGATTCTTCTTTCTTTTTTGTGATTGTATTTACAATTGGATATTGTTTTGTTTTACTTTTCTTTTTTGTTTTAGTTTCAGTTATATTGATATCCTTTTCTTTTAAAATTATTCTTATATCAGCTTTTGGATTTTTTAAATATTTTATAATTGTTTTTAATGATTTATAGTCATTACTAGATATCATATCATTTATATTTTGACTTGGATCATTATATATTATTTTTAATTTATCTAGATCTAAATTACTTAAATTACCATCAAAAAATATATGTATGATATTTGATATATTCTGATTTAATTCTAGTTTTTTAACCATTGATTTATAATATATATATATTATAATTTAATTTAATACACCTAATTCTATTAATATTTTTTTAGATAAATCTTGTTCAGATTTCTTTTTGCTATTACCATACCCTATAATATTACTATTCGTTTTATTATTTTTTAATATTGTAGTATATGTTTTATTTAATGGATTATAATCATTTGAATATATTGGGGATTCTTTATAATTATTCTGATAATATCTTAATAATTGATCTTTATAATTTTTATCTGTAATTATTAATTCTCCAAAATTAATATTATTTTCTATTAAATTAATTATAAATGATTCTACTATATAATAATTATTATCTAAGAATATCGCACCTATAAATGCCTCCAATACATCTTCTAATATATTCATATTATCTCTTCCATTACAATCATCATCTATATATTTTGATATTATAATGAATTTATTAAAATTTAAAATATTTGATAATCTTGCTAATGATTCGCCATTAACAATATTATTTTTCATTTTTGTTAAAAATCCCTCATTTTGATTATGTATTTCATGATATCTCTTATATAAGTAACTAGATACAACAGAACCTAATATAGAATCTCCTAAAAATTCTAATACTTCATATGATGATTCAAATAATTCTAAAGATTTATTTATATTTTTATATTTATTATAATCATCTAGTCTTGTATATGATTTATGTACAAATGCTCTTTGGTATTTAGATATATCATTGACTTTAAAATCATTGATATTAAGTTTATTCATAATATCAATGATATCATCCGAATTTATTAAAATATTATTACCATTATATGGATTTACTGAAAATTTTTTATCCATTTATAAATTAACTATTATTATTATTATTATTTTAAATACTTATCAAATTTTATACAGCACATGTTGTATTATCTAATGGTTTGCGTTCTAAATCAGGAGCAATAGTTGACATTAACCATGGGCTAACTGCCACCTGTGGATTAGCTGGTTCAGATCGAAGCTGTCTATTGGCATTTCTTAAACTTTGACCCACTGTATTCACCCCAATATGAAAACCAGCATCTATGTAACTTATACCATCTAATATACCCTGACCTAAATCTTTAGATGCCGTATCAAAATCTTTTACATTTGCCGATAAATCCGCTGGTAGTAGTTCTTTAGATGATAATATGGTCTGTGGATAACATGATTTATTTACTTGATCAGTCGTATTCATTCCTATTTGACTATAATCAACAGTTCTAAAAGATTCATTCATCTCTATATCTTCCTCTGATCTGTAATTACCCGATCCTAATCCACTCATATTCCAATCTTTTAAATTATCCTGTTGTCTTCTAGCATTAATAGGACATCCACCTGAAGATGCCCCACCTGTTCCAACTAATGAATCATTACCCGTTCTACCTCTAACGTTTGTGCCTCCAAATGATGCATCTTCTCCTGTCAATGAATCTTCTCCTGTCAATGAATCTCCACTATCATCAGTTCCTATATCCATCGCCTCAAAAGAATATGCTGGTCTTGGTATTCTTGAGTAACGCCGTCTTGATCTATCACACATTTGACGATAAACAATTAATGAAAATAGTAAAAATACTGCAAAATAAAGAACTTGATCTGAATCCATATATATATATATATTATATTATAAAAAAATTTAATTTATATTAATTTTATATTTTAGTAATTTTATTTCTTCTTCTATATTTTTAATCCTTGTATTTAATTGATTAATCATTTCAATGTCTTCCATTTTTTGAGAATATAATATTTTAATTTTATCTTTAATATAACTCTCCTCAATATCTATATTATCTATATACTCATCCGAATATTTTTCTTCTTCATCATCATTTATAATACATTTGTCACTCGATATTGGCTTAGGTATACTCTCTCTATTTAATTTTATCTGATTTATACATAAATCATATTTTAATGATTTCTTATTTATTATAATACCCTTTAAATTAATTATACATGCGAATTTGTCATTCATATTTATATCACTCATATTTATTCTTATCTTTTCCATATCAAATATCTTACATATAATTGTATCATTTAATTTGGCTACACGGATTTCTATATTATTTTCATCCGGCTCTTTTATAATTTTATTATACATTTTAGTTATTATTTCTTTCGGTATATCTTTATTAAACCATTTTTGTTTGTTCTTATTTATAATTGATTCACATTGTTTATCTAATAATTCTAAAAATTTTTTAAATTTATTATCTATAATAACTTTGATTGTCGGTATAGATTCTTCTTTATATTCTATAAATTGTACATTTGCTACATGACATAGTAAATTATTTTTCTTATTATAATTCACTAAACTATAATAAAAATTTTTTTTTTTCTGGGGCATATCGAAATGTACGTCTGATACATTTATTTCTGAATAATTAAATATATCTTCGTTCATTATATATAATTATTTCTTAATTAATTATAATTATAATATAACGCATAAAAATTAATAGTATTAAAAAAATATATTATATTTTTTTTTATATTTTTTTTTCCACAAAATTCATGAGGGTATCATCTAACATCATTACTGGAAATTTTTCTTTTCCTATATTATATTCATCGCTTTTGGGGTATACTAGAATCATTCCATATTTAGGATAATGTACGTATATAACAGAAATTTTATACCCGTTCCAATCATCCGCCTTCACCTGATACTCATTTCTAGTTAATGTATTAGTAACATATACAGGGGGCTCGGAATCCGCGGACCTGTTAAATTTAAACATTATATAATTATCGTCGAATATAAGTTCTGTCACACGACTAATAGTGGGTTTTTCCAAACCGTATCCTCTAATAAAATAATCATCACTACTATAATTATTAACATCCCTCTTTAATTCGATTAAAGAAACATCATCATCAAATAAAATATTTGCTGGGAAACACCCAGAATCTCTTTTATCTATTTCAAAATTATGTTGCCCATTAGATGCTCCTTCGATTAATTTATTACATGTATTATATCTCCTATGTGGTACCATTTGACTACCATAAGTCTTATTACCACACATCTGCTTCATCATGCCAGAACACATACAACCCAAGATAAACGCCAAAATAATCACAAGTAAGCTATTATCATCCATCTTCTATATATTAATTAACAATAAATTATTTTATCGTTAATTTATGTAATTTCCATTTACATACATATTGGTCATTAAATTTCCATATCTTATCAATATATATATCACATTGAACTTTACAAAATCTCGGAATATTTAATACATTTATATGTTCTCCTTCTTTATTATATGCTTCTAATTCAAACTTATTTTGCCGGAATGGTAATTTGACAACAAGGTTAGGATCGTATTTTCGATGTTTATCTCTCTTTACTTGTGATATATATAAATCATCATTAGAATCATCTATCCCAATATGATTTTTCTGAAGTTCTTCTAATGCTTTAATAAATAAATAAAATTCTTTCATCTTATCATCATTCTCATAATTAGTAAATTGAAGATTCATTATGAATCCATTACTTTGATTAACTCCAAATGGACATACCATAACTGGTGTGGTTAAATATATCATATTATTTTTACCGTAATACATACTAATATAAGATAATTTATCATTATGGATTGCTGTAATCTTATCTTCAATGAATTCTTTTTTTTTTACATTTGGATTTTTACAAATAAAATTAACATATCTTATTTTTTCTATATCATATGCTTTATGACTTATATCTTTGAGTTTATTCATATTACTATTACTATTACTATTACTATTACTATTAATTTAATTTTAAACATTTATGATCTCAGTGCATTATCAACTTCTTCTAAACATTTATTTGTTAAATAAATAAAATTTTCTCTTTTTATAATACCCTTTTTAATATCTTCTGCTATAACTTTACAGCTGGGTATAGTATCTATATCATTGTCTGAAGATTCCTCCTCCTCTGTAGAAAAATATTCTGTAACATCATCATCATCATCTGTTGAACTATAATAACTTGTTAATGTATCATCACTTTCTGCGATACCTTCTTCACCACTAGATCCTAAATCATCTGAACTAGATTCTAAATCTTCTGAACTAGATCCTAAATCATCTGAACTAGATTCTAAATCATCTGAACTAGATTCTAAATCTTCTGAACTAGATCCTAAATCATCTGAACTAGAATCTAAGTCAACAGGTTCAGAATCTAAGTCAACAGGTTCAGAAGATTCAGAATCTAAGTCAATCGGATTATTAACTATTTCTGATCCTTCAATATCACCCTCTGCACCACCACTTTTATTATATTCATTTATCTTGGTTATTAGATTACTTAATTCTTTCTTCTTGTCTGCTAATTTACTATTTAAATCTGCTAGATCCGCAGTGTTTTTTTCTATTTCAATATCTTTATTTTTTCTTATATCTTGAAATTCATTTTCTTTATCTTTTATTTTTAATAATATATCCGTTACAATTTGATAATTTTTATTGAATAAACGATCAGATTCTAATTTAAGATATTTCATAAATTTATTAAGTCTTAATTCACAATAAACAAGCATTCTTAGTTTTTCTACCGTATTTACGCGATCGTGATTTTTATATAAAAATCCTTTATAACTAGGATTTAAATATAATATACAATCATTTAAGCATTTATGACATTCATCTTCTTCTATTATAGGTTCTGGAGGTTTATTATATTTAGAATTGTACTCTTCTATTTCTTTATTATATTTTTCAACTAATTCTTTAATATCTGAATCAGGTTTTTGTGGTGGGTCTGGATATTGTGGATATGTTATTACTGGTTCCATATAAGCACATTCTACTATTCTGTTTCTAAATATATCTTCTAATTCATTATCATCTACAAATTCTGATAAAATACTGTCTAATTCTTCAACATCTATTCCTAAATAATTAGTATTATCTCGTTCAATTGATAACTCATATTCATTATCTAATTTTTCTTGATTTATTATTACATTATACCAATTGATATCTTTTATACATATATTACTACAATCTAATATATAATCAAATAAATTAAAATATTCCCCAATCGAATCATTCTTAACACAGTGAAAATCTTTTAATTTAATATCTTTTTCTGCTATAGACTTTTGAATTTCTAAAATTTTCTCTTGTGCTTTATCGACCGCTTTTTTTAGATCATCATATTGTAATTCATAATTTGTATCTTCGGGTGCCATTGGAACTTTCAGCATTACATTTGGATCAATCGTTTTACTTGTCATTGTTTCATATTTAGTATTATCTAAATCTTCATCTTGAATATTTGATTCTAAATTTTCAGATTCTCTTTCATCAGTATCTGGTTGTTCCATTGGTTGTTCCATTGGTTGTTCCATTGGTTGTTCCATTGGTTGTTCAATTGATTGTTGTTCCATTGATTGTTGTTCCATTGATTGTTGTTCCATTGGTTGTTGTTCCATTAGTTGTTGTTCCATTGGTTGTTGTTCCATTAGTTGTTCCATTGGTTGTTCCATTGGTTGTTGTTCCATTGGTTGTTGTTCAATTGGTTGTTGTTCCATTGGTTGTTGTTCCATTGGTTGTTGTTCCATTGGTTGTTGTTCCGGATCCGATGTACTTTGATTTTGTATAATATCTGGATTAATTTCTGGATCTTCATTTCCACCGTACATGGATGGTTTAAATATTCTATTAATAGAATCTACATTATATAATTCTAATTTTTCTATTAGATATATAAGTGTATAGGAATCAATACTATTCATATATTTATCTGTAGTTTCATTATTAAATAAATTAGATTTAGGTAAATATAAAATTTTTTCTAATTGTAAAATAGTATACAATTTATCACTATCTCCACCTGATTGATTCATTATATTATAATTAATATATTTATTTTATAAATCTGTAACTAAATTCTTTTTTACTAGGATTATAATAATAGAGATTTAATGTATTTTTAAATGATTTTATGTTACACACGCCAATACTATTAGAATAATATAATAATTTACAATCATGCATATTTTTTTTGTTAATGTATTTATCACCAGGTTTTCCACCTGTTCCACAAACAATTTGAAATACATTTTTATTATTTATATTCATTTTGATTAATTGTTTACTATGATCATGGCCTGACATATATATATCTATTCCTCCATAAATTATAAGTTCTTTTATAAATTTTTCTAATAATTTACGTGGATTACCGTGTCCACCAACACTTCTTAATGGATGATGTCCATACATTATTCTCCATTTGCTTTTAGTTGGCTTATCCATTAATTTTTTCATATTAATTAATTGTTTATTAATAGTTGATCGATTCATATAATCTATATTTGTATCTATCACAAAAAAATCTATATTATTCAATGTATAAGAATAGTAATTATTTGGCATCACCCATTTTCCGTTATTTTTAGAAGATATCTTTCCATAATTTATTTGTGCTTTAGGATTCGTATGATAATCATGATTACCTAAACACATATAAAATTTATTGTTATTAGAAATATTTTTGTATGGATTCTCGAATTTTATTTTAAATTGCTTGTCTCTAGCTGTTTTACATCCATCTTCATAAATATTATCACCTAAACCACATATAGCATTTTGATTACTTTTTTTAATAATTTTTTCTATTAGTTTAGATACATCATATTGTTCATTATAACCAGAACCCATATCACCAAGTAATATTATATTTTTATACATAATATAACTTATTAAATATATTAGTTTATTATTATTTTTTTTTTTCATTCATTAACAATTAAAATTAATATCACCTCGTTTATAATATATATCAGATAAGCAAATAAATCTATCGCCATCATCTGGTTCATTAGCCCGTGCATTTATCATACATTTACTTGTTACAGTCGTTGGCATATATCCCCTCAACCATACGCCCACCACACATCTGCTTCATCATCCCCGAGCACATACATCCTAAAATAAACGCCAAAACAATCATGAGTAAGCTATTATCATCCATTTTCTATATAATATATATATAATATTTTTTTTTTATTCATATCTAATATCTTCTTAAATTTTTTGTATACTTATATGTTTCGGCATATTTTCTACCGTATTTCATCCATAGGAATATAGACACTGTAAAACCTAATAAAAATCCAGCAATACACTGGTCAGGATGATCACCCATATATGGTCTTGTTACTAGTGGACCAATAAAATATGTAATGATTGAGTAAAATATCATAATTGAAATCATTTGTGGGCTTGATAAATGAACCATTATATATATATATAATATATATATATAAAAAAATTATGAATAAAAATGATTGTGTTATATTTTTTGGTGGATTAATATTATTACAATATATAGTAAAAATATTAAAAAGTGTATTAAAAGAAAAAAGACCAATAGAATCAAACACATATGGCATGCCTTCAACTAAATCCGCGACATTATCATATATATCAACATTTTTTATTATACATTATAAACTTAATAATAAAGATATCTTAAAGTTAATAATAATAACAGCTATTGGTATATTATATAAATTATGTTATAAAGAACATACAATAAATCAAATATTATGTGGAATTATTATCGGGATATTATACGCACATATTATTAATATATATATATAAATTTATCAATAAATAAATAAAATGAACAAAATTCTATATTGAATAAAATTATGTTTAATATTGAAGAATTTAATAGAACACAATGTTTACCACAAAAGGTTGATTTAAAAAAAATATACAATAATCTATGTTAGCACTTTGATAAACATAATCCACATAGTTCAGGTACATTAATATCACAATTTGCTTCATCTCTACAAGTATATATAGGCAGATGTGTGTAAACTAGTGCCGATGCTGCTCCACCATCTTGATCATCGATATAGTGGAATATCGCTTGGCACTTCGGATCATCGCACGAAAATGCATGGGTTGAGTACTCAAGTAATGAATACTTTATTCCATTCTTAACGTACGACTTTGGAATAGATCCACAGTTTTCACCATCCTCAAAATTAAAGCTATTCATATAACTAAACATATCTTTCCAATACTCATTAATTACATCTGGTGTGAGTGAGTCATACGTATCCTCCCACCCAGTAGTAAACTCGTGCTCTAGATGCCCAAACCTGTCCTCATATTCTTGTTCCTTGCTAAGCCCAACATCCTCATCAACATTAGGGTCTGGTAGCCCACGCTTAACAATTTCGACCCAAGTAGGCATTTTTAAATTGTAATTGTAATAAAACAAAAAAAAATATTTCAAATTAATTATTTGTTAAACGAATATATTAAATACTATTGCATTATTATATACAGATTCTATAAAAGATATATGTGAATTCATTCTAGAACAATTTGGTGAATATTATATTCTAAAATACTTAATATTTTATCTATTTTTTTTTCTAATTCATTGATCTTATCATTTATTATTATAATAAATTTACAACCCTGATCCAGATTCACAAGGTGAATAGTTTGGGCAATTATTATTTATATCACACAGATTATTAGTGAAACTTCTACAAATAATATTAGCATATATTAATCCACCAATAGACGTCAAACATATTAAAGATATACTAGTTAGTATACAACATTTTAAATTACAACATTTTTTTTTATTATCATTTTCTTCAAAACTGATTAAAGACTCATTTTTTTTTTCATTTTTATGAATTAAACTTTCTCTCATATAATAATAAATATATGTATTATATTTAAATAAATTTGATATAAGTATTATATTATATATACATATATATATAATGTTAATACCAATTAGATGTTTTACATGTAATAATATTATTGCAGATAAATGGGATCCATTTATAATAATGTCAAATATGGAAAAAAATAAAGATGAGAAAGAAAATGATAATAAATTAGATATTAAATATATTAATTTAAAAAATAATGATAAATCTATTGAAGGGAAAGTTTTGGATGATTTAGGATTAAAAAAATATTGTTGTAGACGCATGATGTTATCAAACGTACATTTAATTTCATATATTAATTAATCTAATATATAATAAGTATGAATATTTCAGAATTAGATGAAAATAAATATGATAAATATTTTAATTTTAAACATGAAGATGATATTTTTTTTGGAAGAACTCCGGTTGGAGAAGATATATTTGAAAAAATACCACAATTATACAATGAAATAGATGAAGAAATAATAGAAAAAACAATAAATGACAATAAAATAATTAGTGATCAAGATGATAAAAAAAAAGAAACAATAATGGATGTTAAAATGGGTGATATTTTTATGAATTTAACGAACGTTATTATTAATTTTTGGCCAGAATACAAAAAAATGTTAGTTAAAGTTAAATTAGAATATGATGATCTACTAGTAGATAATAAAGATAGAAATATTATATATTTATTAAAGATACATTGTATAACATTAGTTAGATATTTACAAGATGAAGATAATTGTATTTATATGGGTATATTTTTAATAATAATATCTATATTATTATATTTTATAAATATAATAAGATAAATGGTTGAAGACTATGTAATATTAATGTTTATATTTGGCATAATAATATATTTTGATAATATATCAAACTATGTAGTAGGAATATTTATTATATATATATTATATAATGTATATATTCAGAATAGAACGGAAATATATGATAATGTTAATAAAATAATTAAACCAGATGAGATATCAGAATATGTAGAGAAACATGATGATATTAAAAGAATATATAATTATAAAAATTTTGATAAACAATCATTTCTAAAAGGATTAAAAAAATATAAAAGATTATTAAAATATTTAGATAAATTAGATATTGATAACCATAATAAAGAGAATAAAAATATATTGGAGAATTGTAAATATTATTTAGATGAATCTGTGAATCATTTTGTAACTATATGTACACAAGTCTATGATGTTGATGAAAATAAAAAATTAAAAGAAATAATCGATATATATACAAATAAAATGATTGATATAATAAAAGAAAAACAATATGATTATGGATTAATAAAAGAAGTAGAAATAATATAAAATTTGAAAAGAATATTTTTAAATTTTATAAAAAAGATGAACGAAACACTATATACATGTGAATATTGTCACCGTGTATGGGATGGAAATGCACAGTGTCCATGTTGGATGGATTTATGTAATAGTGATAATGATTCATACGATGTTAAATTTAAAAATGTATCAACTCAAACTAAATCTAGTAGATGGGGAAAAACAGCATTAGAAAGAGCACAGAAAGTAGTTGATAATAATTATTTAATAATATTTGGTAAAGGCAACACGTTATAATATAATTATTTAAAAATATATTAAATATAATAGATGTCTGTTTTTGTTAATGACACATCATTATTAAAAATATATCAATTATCATATAATAAAAACTATACATTTAATTTTTTAGATATATTGAAAGATTATTATGATATTAATAAAATTTATAATATTTTAGAAAATATAAATATTCAGATTTTAAAAAATATATATAATTATATATTTTTAAAGTGGAAAAAAGTAAATAATTTTAATGATTTAAAATATGTTAGAGATATAACAATAGAAAAATTTAATAATGATTTAAAAGAATTTATAAATGATGAACTATATAAATCAATATTTGTTACTAATTTAATTATATTATATTTAGGACATTAAAACATTTATTAATAAAAATAAAATTTATTGTTTTATTAAAAAATAAATAAAAAAATATTTCTTTATAAATAATATTTGTAAGTAATAATAAATCATGAGAGTAAGTATTTTGCCATATAAATTTATTCCAACTATATACAAATGATTTAATATGTTTTGGATAATATATATTATCTTTTTTTAACTGTATTTCTAATAATTCTTTAAAATATAAACCGAATGTCATTTATTAAATATTTTATATATTACATCATCGTTTAAATAGTTTTTCAAACAATATGTTGCTTTTAATTTTTTATTATTTGCTTGTAATCTATTATTTAATTCAATAACAATAATATCACATAATTGTTTTTTGGCGTACATATTCCAACCAGTAATGCTATATTCTGTTATAACTTTTTTATTTTTTAAATCGGATATTATAATTTTTAATGTTTCTTCGGGTGCTTTATTTTTAAATGTTTCAATTAATTCTTTATCAACATCTTCGGGTGGTTTTGTAATAGATCCGAAATAATCTAACATATAATACTATATAATACTATATAATAAAAATCATATATTTAAATATTTTAAATTAAAGATTATTTAGATTATTATTATGTAAATTAATCATATCATTTCTATTATTACATATTTTATGATGACCACTAGAATGAATTACTTTATTTTTATTAATATTTTCTTGACAAACGGCAAATTTATAATTACACGTAAGTATACATAATAATAAACATATTAACATAATTGAACCAACGATGGCTCTTATATCATTATTGGTACTTATATAATTTAAGAACCCCATTTTTTATTATAATAATCATAAAAATTATTTCAAATTATAAGTTTAAATTTGTAATAAAAGATATTAATAAAATATTATGGCTTATTCATATATATATTCACAGGCTAAAGTTGAATATACAAAACAACTAATAGATGTTTTAAAAGATAGATTATATGATGGAATACATGATTTATTTATAGAATCAAAGAGGAATATAAAAAATTTTAGATTAAATTTAGAAAATGTAATAAAATGGAATCAAGAAATGATTGAGTTAGAAAGAAGTAAAATAGTTGAGCGATCAAAGTGTGAGTTTATAGACGATTTAATAACAGCAGTATTTATAAGTCATACTCGTATTTTAACTAGTATAGGTAAAAATTATAATAAAAAAGTAAATTTAGTAGTTCCAAAAACAATTAATTTTATACATAAGTGTTATATAAATATTGCTAGAGAAATATGGAAAAATCCAAATCTTTTTGATAATCGTATAACAAGTAGTGAATATCAAAAAAATATAAGAATAATTGAAAATATAATACGTGATTCTATTGAATATACAATAAGAACATGTTTACCAGTAAAAGATATATTAAAAAATCATATGATAATGTCGAATGAGATAGATTCTCAAAGTATTGAAACAGAATCTTCTAATATTGATACAAATAATGATACTATTAATAATCAAAATAATGATACTAAAAGGGGTAAAATAATTAAAGAAATAGAAAGTAATTTTAAAGAGAATACATATGACAACGATGAAATTATAATAAGTGATGATGAAGAAGAAAAAATTAATAATATATTAAAAAAAGATGAAGATAATAAAGAATTAATCAATGATATTATTAATAATGATAATAATAAATCTATAATAGAACAAATAAATAATATTAATTATACAGATATTATAAATGAGGATAACATTAACACGGAAACATATGATTCAGAAGAGAGATCAGATATAGATATGTTTAAGAACATTGGGATTATAAAGGATGATTCAGATGATGAACAAGAAACTAAAATTATTTCAGATTTAGAAAGAAAAACAGATAATAATATTAAAGATATAAAAAAATTAAATGAAGACAATCAAGAAGATAATGAAGTAATTATTATAGATGAATCAGATTTAAATTCAGGGAAAATAGATGATACAGAAACAGTAGATGATACAGAAACAGTAGATGATACAGAAACAGTTGATGGTATATTAGATGATATAGATAAATTAAATAATGATAATGATTATACGTTATTTGAGTAAAATTTAAATAGTAAAAATATTATAATATTTATGTATAATCCGATTGTAACATCATTATTTGTAGGAGGTATTTGCGTTATATTATCCGAGATTTATTACAAAACAAAATATAATGTAGAAGATGAAAATGATAATAAATATATTAATGATAATAAAGTAAATAATCAATTAATTATATTTATAGGATTATTTACTATATGTTATATGTATATTTGTTGTATTAATAATGTATGTGTAGTAGATACTAATGATAATATAGAAATTGAACCACTTGGTGTAGAAGAAAGTGTTATAGAAAATATAGAACCTACAAAGGTTCCATTTTAATTTAAAGTGTAAATATGTTTATTTATTGTTTCTTTTTTTGATATTTTGTAAATATTAAATATAGGATTAAATAATATATCTTTTGGAATACCATTACATGCGTTTTTAGCAATATTTATATATAATGAAAAAGAAGCATATTCTCTAGGATCATATATAATATTATTATTTTTATCTAGTAAAATTTTCTTTAATAAATTTAAAAATTCATTAAATAATTCAGATTTGGGTGGTTCAAACATTTCAAATGAATCTAATATTGTTGTTGATAATCTACATAGATCAAAGCTATAATTAATAGGAATATTATTATGATCTTGTTTATTAAATAAAGGAACAGAATCAATTGGGTATGTATATTGTCCATCTGCTTCACCATATTTTGAAAAACAATCACTAAAATATGTTTTACCCTTAAAATCAAATATAGATCTTCCATAATCAATTATTTTAAAAATTTTACCATAGGTTGGAACTTTAAAATATATATTATTTAACTTATAATATAAGAACTTATGTTTGGTACTAGTAAACATAATGTTATCAATATGTAAGTCATTGTGTGTAAAATTAAAATGTTTTTGTAAATATGCTAAACAGAATGTTATTTGGAAAAAACATGAAATAATAATATTAATATCAAAATACCTTTCTGATAAATAATATTCTAATGTATTTTCTAATTTTTCAATAATTATTTGTTTTAATGGAATATTTTTTAAAAATAAATATATGTCACAATTTAAATTAGAATCATCTGTATCAGTAATACTCATTGAATCATAAGTATTATCTGTATTATCAGTTTTAAATGAATTTATAGTGGATTTAGATAGATCCATATCATCTGAGCTTTCTGATTCTTCTATAGCTATATCATATAATTTACCTATATTTTCATTAAAATATACTGATTCTTTCAGATATGAGTAATCTGAACTAATATTATGTTTATAATCTCCTATACCAACATATGAACCATAAAAGATAGCTAATGAAGGAGTTTTGTGCGATAAATATAATTCACTTGCTATATATGAAAAAAAAGCATCAATATAAGCCGTATTATTCATATCATTTATTTTTGTTAAATAATTATATTTATAATTACTTGGTAAACTATTTAATTTTGTATCATATTTATTAGTACAATAATGAACAATATCTATAATTGGTATAGTTTTTAAAAATAAATTTTTAGATTTAATAAAATTATTATTATTATCTAATACGAGTGCGTCTATAAGCTTATTTGAACATGTATGAGAGATATCATTACAATTAATTATATCGATAATCTTAAATCTTTTCTTAATATCAATTATTTTTTTAGAATTTTTGTTATTTTTATAATTAAAGAATAAAGATAATATTGGATAATATAATTGTAAATCATTTACTAGATTATGTTCTTTAAATTTTTTATTTAAATTTTTATATTCATCAATAGACCATATGCTATATCTTATATTCATTTATTTAATATTTATTATAGTTTTATTAAATAATTTAAACTAATTTTTAATTGCGTATTTTTAATGTAATTAAATATATAATAGATAGTAAGTAACTAATGGAAATTCAAATAAAAAAATTTAATATGAATAAAATAACAAGTGATAAGGTTGTTGTATTGATTGGTAAAAGAAATACTGGTAAATCTTATTTAGTTAAAGATATTTTATATCATCACCAGAATATACCGGTTGGACAAGCTATTTCAGGTACAGAGGCGGCTAATGAATTTTATGGTAGTATTATTCCAAAAGTATTTATACATGAGGAATATACTGCCCAAATTATTCAAAATATAATAAAAAGGCAAAAATTAATGGTTGAAAAATTAAAACAAAATCCAAATATGGATCCGAGAGTTTTTTTGATTTTAGATGACTGTTTGTATGATAATTCTTGGACAAAAAATACAGATATAAGGTCTATATTCATGAATGGTAGACATTATAAGATTTTATTTTTATTGACTATGCAATATGCTTTAGGTATACCACCGAATCTTAGAACAAATATAGATTATGTTTTTATACTAAGAGAAAATTACGTATCAAATAGAAAAAGATTATATGAACATTATGCGGGAATGTTTCCTACATTTGATATGTTTTGTCAGGTTATGGATCAATGTACAGAAAATTATGAGTGCTTAGTAATTGATAATAACGCTAATAGTAATCAACTAGTAGATCAAGTATTTTGGTATAAAGCACCTGAAAGACCCAATTTTAAATGTGGAGCAAAAGAATTTTGGGATTATTCTGATAAGAATTTTCAAAAAAATACAAATCAATCTGATGATATAACATCATCTAGAATAAAAAATAGGGTTGAAGTTGTTAAGCATCAATAATATTTTACATTAATGGTCTACCCACATCACTTGGAGATCCCTGCGTCTCATCTAATGATAACATACCTTTATCTGATCCTAATAATGATCCAGTCGTGGATAAATCCGATTCTTCGTTACTCTCTAAATTCTCTTCTGATCTAAATTTATTGGCATGATTTTCTAATATTCCTTTTACTCCTTTCGCCATAGGCTCAGCGTCTACAGCATTAAATTTCTCATTAATAGGTCTATTATTTACAATGCCTATCACAAATACATATGGAAATCCTGTAGTATCAAATTTCTTACCTTTACCAATCAAGTGTTTATTATCTTTCTCAAGAATATCTTTATAATTAATATTAATACCCATATGATTATTTCCAATCATTGATTTCATTTTAGGCCAGGCTTCCATTGCTTTATTAGAATATCCACACCAATCAGCCCATACAATATGTACAGTTACAGAACCCGTATGTTTACCACCACCGGAAGTTGATACGTTATTCATTCTTGGATCATTATAAAATAAATCTGAACGATTATTCATAGTTCCAAATACTTGTTCTTGATATGCTTTAACTAATGGAAAATTTTGAACATTGTCCATTTTAAATGCCTTTCTGTGATCTAATAGAGTTGAATCATATACACCACTTACATGATCCGTTTTTTGTTTTAGTCCAAATAATGATGTATCTAATTTACCAACACTCATAGCATTCGCATCTATATCACCAATTGCTTTACCACCAGTTGTCATATCATTCACAACATCAAATTGTTTTTCAATTACTTCCTTATTATAATCATTATTATATTGTATGTCACTTGGTTGATCGTGAAGTTTGGGCATTACTTTTGGTTTACGCATTGCTTTTTGTGTTTTTACAGATGGTTCTAATAATTCTGATCTATATCTATTTTGCTTAAATTCTCCACTACAATAATTAATAAATAATAATAAAAACAATATTACAATTAAACAATATTCAAAATTTTCCATAATAATTATATATATTATTATAGATAAAAATAAAAATAAAATATTTAATATATGAATAACTGGTATTATAAACTTAAAAAATCTAAATATAGTCCCCCCAATTATATTTTTGGTATTGTGTGGCCTATATTATATTTGTCAATGGTTATATCTTTTATAATAATTATTATTAATAATAAATGTAATAATTATCGCCCTATCATATTTTTCTTTGTTCAATTATTATTTAATCTTAGTTGGTCATTTATATTTTTTAAACTAAAAAGTCCCAGGTTAGCTTTGATTGATTTGATCTTAATTATTATATTTACTATAATTACTATTTCTGAATTTTATAAAATTTCTATGATTGCTGCTTCTTTATTAATACCCTACATAATATGGTTGCTTTTTGCTTTTTTCCTAAATATTTATATTGTTATTTATAATTAATAATATTTATTGATAATCTTTTGTAGTTTATCAACCATTGAATCCGTTTCTACAGCATTATATTTCTCATTTACTGGTTTATTATTAACATTGCCCATCACAAATATATATGGAAATGCTGTTGTATCATATTTCCTACCACTACCTATCGAGTCTTTATTATCTCTTTCAAGAATATCTTTGTATATTATTTTAGTATCTTTATGTTTATCTCCTATAATCGACTGCATTTTGGGCCATGCTTCCATTGCTTTATTAGAATATCCACACCAATCAGCCCAAACAATATGAACATTTACTAAATTATTTTCATCATCGTCATCTTGTCTAGTAGCTCCTGTTATAAATCCAGGTACCTCCTGTGGAGATGATTCTTCTATTTGTTCTGACGCGCCTGGTATAAATCCATTGACTTGTTCTAAACAATCAAAAATACCTCTATTATATGTTATTGGTGCTGTTAATATTTTATCACTAATTTCTGTTGGTTTTCTTAAATTAATAAAACTAGAAAAATCTTTTACAGGATATACATTATTCATATTATATGGACCATATATTTCATTGTAATTTTTGGGCAATCCTACATGAAATTCATTAATATCATGTGGCACATCATCTAACGTACTATTTGATATAAAACCCTTGACATTTTCATCTGGTGCATCTGGCTGCTGTTGTGGTGATGGCTGTTGTGGTGCCTGGGGCTGCTGTTGAGGTGGCTGTTGAGGTGGCTGTGCCTGCTGTTTATTTACTACATTTTCTTTATAAAATTCTTCATCTGATAATCTATTATTATTTTTCCCTCTATTAGCATTTAATTGATCAATTGTTCCCATTGATAATTTTAATGACTCTGCTTTTTTTTCTTCTTCCTCTTTATCTAGTTTCTTTCGTGCTTTTTCTTCATCACTTTCTGCTTTTTTCTTAGATTTCCTCTTCGCTATCTTTTCCTCTTTATCTTTATCATTCTTTAAACCCTCTAATAAAAAATTTGTTTTACTATATATATTTTTACACATACACGAAATCATAAATAAAAATAATAATACGAATAGAATAAGATCTAAATTATCAAATTCAACATCATCCATTATAATATATATATATATACATATTATAAAAAAAAATAGTGAATATATATAAATATATATAAATATAATTATAAAATTATAAAATTTCTAGATCTGATAATTTATAATAATCATGTTTATTTCCAATGGATCTTCTAATTATAAAAGGAATCTTTTTTTGTTTTAATTCTTCTTCAACAATATCATCAATGTCTGTATATTTTTCAGGGTTATTAATTAAAGGGAGTGCTTGATTTAACAACTGTTGTGTTCTTTCTATAATAATCATTGTTTTTTCATATTTTGTTAAAATTGGTTGTGTAAAGTGAGTAGTTGTATCAAAGTGATCTTTATCATCCAATACTATTGTTTCTGTTTCTTCATTATTTTCATCATCTGTTGTATTAACTATATCTTCTTCAAATAATTCACTCATATTATAATATAATTAACAATATTATATTATATCAAATTTATTTATTTAAATATCATTAGTCCATTTTTGATCACAATGTTTACATATATACATGAAAAATATATTTTCATCATCATATTTTATATAACTTATCTTATTATCTATTGATTTATCTATATTAGATTTACATTCTTTATTAACACATTTAATATTTTTTGTTGTAATTGTAGGTAGTGTCGGATCCATTGTTAAATATATGTTACTATTTAAGATGTTTTTTAATTCTATGTTTTTATTAAATTGAATACCATTAGAATCCGATTGATAATTATATTCACAACTATTACTACATCTTGTACATATATATATAGGTTTATCATCTTTATCTATACAAAAATTCATAAAATTTTCACATTTATCACAAAATTTAATATCCATTACTATATTATTATTATTAATAAGATTTAAATAAATTTCAAATTTATAATCTATTGTATTCTATATAATCACTTATTCTATATAATGGTATCTCAATCCTTTTTTTTATATTCTTATTTTTTTCAATTACACTATTAATATAATTATTATTATCTTTAAAATGCTTATTTATTATGGGTTCAAAGATTTTGAAATTTTCTGGTATATTTTTGCTATTTTTATTATATAATCTATAAATACAATTATGTTGAATTATATCATTATAATTTTTACTAATTTTAGTATGTTCAATATTTTTTGGCGTGAATCCCGGTTCATTATATAATGGATTATTATCTAATAATGATTTTATTGATAATAATACACAAGATACATCCATAATACTTGTCCACTGTGGACCAGGCCAAGTACCTAATATTGATAAACATACTTTACCACATGTATATATATTAGGATGTATTCTAATATTATTACCATTAGAAATATATTTTATTTTTAATGGTGAAAATGGATAATCTAAAGGAAAATTAATATCAAAATATAGTATAGAACCCGTATATATTGTTTCTTCTGGTCCAAATATAATTGCTCGAGCATTTAATACATTATTCTCATCAAATTCAAGATATATTCCTGAATTTTTTAAATCATCTATCTTACGCATATCTATTTTGGTTAATCTTTTAATAACTTTATTCATTTAATATACTTATATTAATCATTAAATTATATTTTTAAATATTAATATTTAAAATTTGAAAATATTTATAAAATTAATTTATAATATTAATTATGAATCTGATAAATTTGTTGGAAAAATATAAATGGAATGAAAATAATTCACATAAAACTCACACTATAATTCCAAATTTTGATAATAAAGAATATAAATTCGGAGCATCTTATTATATTCCAACTGATTTATCAAGTAGTCTTGTAAATACTTTTTATGAATACTTTTTCATAAATAATGGTTTAATTTCAATTACTGAAGCCATTCCAGATATTACACCTTTATTTATTGATTTAGATTTCACATTTAACGGTACTAAAGTAGGAAAACAAATCAATAAAAATTCAATTGAATATATTATTAAATTTATATATAAATATTTATCTGAATATTTCGATATAGATAATATAGAAGATAAAAAATGTTATATTCAAGAAAAAGAATCTCCTAAAACTAATAATGATGGTTTTACTATTAAAGAAGGATTACATATATTATTTCCAGACATAATCGGAGATAAATTAGTGTTCAAAGAGTTTTTTAAACAGCTATCATTAAAGTCAGATGTTAAAGATTTATTAAATTCATTTGTATCTAAACCAACTAATGATATTAATAAAATATTTGATACAAATGTTTCTAGATGGTTTATTTATGGTTCAACAAAACCTAATAATGTTCCATATAAAGTAACTCATGTTTATCAGAATTTAAGTGAAATCGATAATGAATTATCTGATAAAGAATTATTGGAATTATTTTACCTAACTAAAGAACATGTTATTAATATTAAATATAAAAATGATATTGATAATGTACTTAGAAAAAAGGATATAATAGATAATAACTGTAATATAATGTCATCACTGGATTGTATCGATACATATGATTATAGTGATGATGAAGAACAAGAAATGTCTAATGAAATACAAACTGTATTAAAAGAGGATTATATAAAAACTATTGAAAAATATGTTATGAGATGTTGGTCAGATGATCGATATAATGAATATGAATTGTGGATTAATACCGGTATAATATTAAAAAATATAGGTAATGAACTATTTGATATATGGAATAAATTTAGCAAACAATCTGATTCATATGAGAGTCGAAATGAATGTTTAAAAAAATGGGATTCATTTCCAGATTATAATAATAAAGAAATAGCAATAGGATCGTTAAAAAAAAAGGCTAAATTGGATAATATTTATGAATATTATAAAATAAAAGAAGAAGATGCTGTTGATTTAATTGATAAATGTGTTAAAGAAGGTGGAGCTCATGATGATGTTGCCAAAGTTGTATATTTAATGTTAAAAGATGAATATGTTTGTGCTGATATAAAATCTAATTTATGGTTTCATCATGATGGAACAAAGTGGAATAAATGTTCTCAGGGATATAAACTACAAATGGAATTACCTAAAAGAATTAAAATTATATTTTCAAATTCTCAACTAAGATTCAGAAATGCACAGAATGAACTTACTATGACTGGTAAACCCGAATCAGAAGATATCAAGAAATGGGAAGAAATCGCAAATAAAATTTATAATAAATTAAAGGATATTCCATTTCAAAAAAACATTATGGAAGCTTGTCGCACGAAATTTTATGATGAAACATTTTTAGAAACGATGGATTCTAATACAAAACTTTTATGTTTCGATAATTGTGTTTTAGATTTAGAAAATAATATGATTAGAGAGGGTCATCCAGAAGATAAGTTAACTATATCAACAAAATATGATCTTCCTGTATTTGAAAATGAATTACCAGTTAGTATAGATAAAATGTGGGAATATATTCAATTAAGAGATGGTATAGACAGAGATAATTGGGAACAATATAAACCAGGAAAAAAAATGAAGTCAAGTAAAGCATTTATGAAGAGATCAAGACAACTAAAACAATTTTTGACTCGTGTTTTACCCGATCTATCTGAATTAGAAGAAACCCCGGGTGAAATTAGAAGTTATTGTTTAAAATACATTGCTAGTCGTTTGTGTGGTAATGTTTCTAATAGATTTAGTATTTGGACAGGTTCTGGTGGTAATGGTAAATCTATTTTGATTGATTTAATTCGTTATACACTGGGATCCTATTGTATGAATATTCCAGTAACATTATTAACACAAAAAAGAAAGTCTAGTAATGCTGCTTGTCCAGAAAAAGCAAGAACTAGAGGTGCTAGATTATGCTATATGCAAGAACCAGATGAGAATGAAAAAATTAACGCAGGTGAGATGAAAGAGTTAAGTGGTGGTGATATGATTTTAGCAAGAAATTTATATCAAGAACCTTTTGAGTTTAAGCCTCAATTCGAAATTGTTCTTATGTGTAATGATAAACCTAGAATTGAAGATAAAACAAATGGAGCATGGAGAAGGGTTCAAGTATACCCATTTAATTCAAGATTTGTTGATGATGCGAATGAGGTTGATCATGATAAGAATGTATATAAAGCAGATAAATCATTACAAGAAATTGTTCCTAATTGGAATGTTATATTTATGGGATTATTAATGAAAGAATGGTGTATTCTAGATAATAACAAAGTTGATATCCCTAAATCAATCCGCATGGAAACTGAGAATTATAAAAACCATAATGATATTATCGGTCAATGGCTCGGTGATCAGGCAATTGAATGTCGTGATGATACTACTTCTTTCAGAGATCTATGTAATTATTATGAATCTTGGATCGAATTAGTTTATGGTAAGAATATGAAGATTGATAAAATCGCTTTTAAGGATAGATTAATAGCTTGGCAAAAACAAAGATTCGGATTTTCTGATACTATTAATGGTACTTATACCAACCCTAAAATTAATATGATTATTAAAGATGAATAAATTATATATATATATATATATAAATGAAAAGTAATGAATTATTAATGGTTATTTTAGCTTTTTTTTTAGGATTTATGTGTTCTGATATGATGAAGAATATATGTGATAATCAATTGGTTGAAGGAGTCGATAATAATTCGAATCAATCCTCTGAAATTGATTATTTAATAACAATGTTTGTATTAATGATTTCAATTGGTGTTATGGTAGCTTTAGTCATTGCTGGTCTTCCATCTAAGTCAAGGGTAGAAACAAATCCAGTAACAGATCAAGTAACAGGGGTATCAACAGAGTCAGGTTCTTAATAAAATATTTACTATCTTATAGCACTGTATCCTAGTACACATCCACAATTAGAACAATAACCAAATCTATATGAGCCAGTCATAATTCCAATTTTAACATAATAATCTTGCGCAATATCATCACTATTAACAAACTCGAATTTACATTCTGGGCAATGTGGAATTACATCTTTTGTTTTACTTTTAGATTTAGATTTAGATTTAGATTTAGAATTAGATTTAGACATAGTTTTTTTAGATTTAGACGAATTGGGCATATTATATATATAATAATAACTATATTTTTATTTTAATAATAAATATATTTTTATATAGTAATATAATATTTTCCTTGTAAATAACTATCTGCTAAATCATCTTTCTTTTTAGAATTATTATATAATTCTATGAACTTATCTTCTTCATTCTTTATCATTTCTTTACAATATTCAATTGCTAAGAATTTATTTCTTTTGTATTTATCTTTGATATCACAGGATATCTTTGGACCATTATAAACTTTTAATTTATTTCTAGCATTAATCATTTCTAATTTTGAACAGTTTCCTTTAATTAAGAAATAACTATAAACCATCATTTGAATTGATTTCATTGTTGGATTTTTTAATGATGGTTGATTTTCTACTATAACATCACTACACTCCAAGAATTCAGGATATTTATCTAATTCTTCAACCATTTTTTTACCAATATTATAAACAGAATTATCTGATTTTATTTTTTTACATTTTTTAGGATATTGTTTTAGTTTTGAATGACTACTACATAACAAGGTTTCTTCGTGTGAATATGTTGCTGATTTATCACAACATTTATTTTTAGTATTTATGTGCTGGCATAATTTATCACAAGATATGTTTATAATTCCCCAATCTACTATTTTTTTTGTTGATTTATCTAATAAACAAAAAGATAAGTTTTTAATACCAATATCAAAAGATAATATATTCATTATTATTTTAATATTATTATTTTAATATTTTTATATATATATATATATAGAATGGATAACAACGAATTATTGATGATTGTATTGGCATTTATTTTAGGATACATATGTAATGGAATGATGAAACAGATGTGTGGAGGACGATTATTTGAAGGAGCTTGCGCTGATGGTACTTACTAACTGTCACGAACTGTGGACACCGAGTTTTTGGAGGATTCCTAGTTTTTGTGTTTCAGCAGATGGTGGTTGTAATTAACCATCATAACAATAATAATAATATGTATTATTTATTTTTTTCTGCATGATTTAACAACATCTTTTGGTGGTTTTATTCCTCTATTTATGTATATTGAACGATAACAGATTGGATATTCTTCACCTGGTTTCGCTTTGTTTTTTCCGAATTTAACAGACCTGACACATTTACAAAATCTTTTTTTGAGTTCTTTATTCAATAAATATATCATTAGTTTTTTTTTTGATAAATTTTTTGGTTTCGATTTAGATTTAGACTTGGTTTTTTTTCTAGAACCACCTTTTTTATTACATATATTTTTAGTTTTACCTAATTTATATTTTCTATCAATATACTTCATGTCTTGCGTTAAAACATTACAATGATGTTTATTATTATTTTTTCTATAGATTCTTAAAATATTGTATCTGGCTTTTTTAGCAACTGCCGCATCTTTAATAGGACTATTCTTTTTTTTTGATTCAGCACGAATACCCTCATCAATCGCTAATCTTCTTTTTTTTGGCGGGTCATCAAGTTTATATTTGTGTCGTTTATTTTTAGTATCAATTTTTCTTAATGTTGGTAATTTATTTTTTTTAGAACCACCAGATTTACAGTATTTATATGGCGCGCAACTACTTTTCATACTAAATCCTTTTTTACTTTTACATTTTTTCTTGCTAAATTTTCTAGGAAGATTGAATACTTTACCATCTTTTCTTTTACATTTTTTGGTTTTAATATTGTTTTTACAACAACTATTCATTATATTATATTACTAGATTTTAAGATATCTTGTTTTAAAGGTATAACAAATAATTTGAATTTTTTATATTTTTTTTTATTTTACAGCATACCCGTTTGCTTTGACTCGCAACACTTCGCTACTTAGCAAGGTTGGTTGCGTAAAAAAACACGGGTAGGTTCTCAGAGACGCTAGGAGATTGCGAGAAGAGAGCCACGGGGATAGGTTATAGGTTCCCGGGAAACAAGAAATCATGCTAAAGATGCTAACGGTGATTCTGCCCGTGGTAGTGGGTGCGACCACTGTCATACATGACTACATTTCGCGCAAAAAGAGTGAGGAGAAGGCTGCGGCCACATTGATCCAATCGATGATGCGTGGCTACATTTCGCGCAAAAAGAGTGAGGAGATGGCTGTGGCTGAGAAGGAGAAGGCTGCGGCCACATTGATCCAATCGATGATGCGTGGCTACATTTCGCGCAAAAAGAGCGAGGAGATGGCTGTAGCTGAGAAGTCTGAGAAGGAGAAGGCGTTGGCGGATAAGCTGCGGCAAACCAAAGACGATGTCTCAATGTTGACGAAGAAGGTAATCGAGGTGCTGAGGGAGCTTGACAAGTTCCACAATACCGCGGCTAAGAAAATTGCATGGAAAAAGTTGCGCACAGCTTACTTGGAGGTGAAAAAAAGAGTTGAGTATCTAGATGAATCAATGAATTCCGCATGTGCCAAGTTCAATGAGGGTGCGTTGGAAAAGGCGAAACACGAGGAGCAGCAGGCGCAGGCCTTGTGGAAGTCTCTAGTGGAAGATCTATCGGATCAGCATATGGAGCTTGTGGATAAGGCTAAACAGACAGATCATGATCTGTATGAGGCCACGCGAGCCATGAAGGACGTGATGTTCATAAAGATCAGGCTCATGTGTGGCATCTATGGTAGAATAACAAAGCAAGACTACGATGTTGCGATGAAAAAACAATGCCCACCTGGATTTGGTCTTGCGGAAGGATCTATGGGATTTGGGTTCTACTACAGAGACTCCCCCAACCTTCCGAGAGACCTTCAAGAGGATTGGCAGTATATACAGGATGTGGCATGCATCCCAGAATGCTCGATCTGCTTGGCAGATGCTTGCCGTGTGGGAGAGCGTGAAGTCATCGAGACATTATGTGGTCATGTATTTTGCAATGATTGTATAAGTGACCATATGAAGCGCACAATTGGGAATAAAGGATGTCCCATGTGTCGTGAGCCGTTGGAGATTCTCAGTGAAGAAATCCTGCCATATGGCTGGTCTCGTTACAAACTAGAGTAACTTTTAGGTTGGTAGGAACCAGAATCCTATCGCGTGAATAAGCAAAACACGATAAACATAAGCTAAAGGTACACCTTCCACGTGTATTTTTTATTTTATTATATGAATAGATTTTAAGATATCTTATTTTAAAGGTATAACAAATAATTTGAATTTTTTATATTTTTTTTCTATTACCTAGAGCTACAACGAGCTCGGCCCACGTGTCACACGCAATAACCATATTCAAGAAGGTTTAGCGGGGGGTGGCGCACAGGAAAAGGAGTTACTATGAGGGGACTAAACGTCACTTTACTGATGGTGGCTGCTGTGAAGGTAGTGCAGGCAGTGTGCCTGACTGTGAGACATAGACGTGATATGGCCGCAGATGAGGCGGCACGTGTCGCAGATGAGACGGAGTGGAAGAATTGGGTGACTGAGAGGAAACGTATGCTGACTGAGAGGGAGCAGGAGCTGGATAAGAAGATGCAGCAGCTGTGGACATTTTATCATACACCGGAGGAACGTCAAGGTCTTTGGCTTGATTCTGTCGACACAAGGGAGGATGTACTCGACCTGGCTGTGGATAACATGGAGAGGCTTTTCAGGAAGCTAATAGAACTGCACGATCGTTACAGAAAAGCATGCGAAAAAGGGGATTCAGCCCAGAAGTTGCGGGAAATCGGAGAGCAATATAATGGGGTTCGCACCGCGATCAAAAATGCACTTGAAGCCGAATTTGTAAACATGGGTGAGGCTTACAGGAAGGAACAGATATGCCTTCAGAATTGCCGTCAGTGATTCGAAGAAGAAGATACTTGACAATGAGTGACAAAAAAAAAGAAAAAGACAAAAAAAATTTGGTGCACGACGCATCCGACACAAAGCCCGTTGCGGCTTTTGTTGTTTGATGTATTTATTTTATTATATGAATAGATTTTAAGATATCATTTTAAAGTTTTTCATAAAATTTGAAATTAAAATTATTTAATAATTTAATAATTTAATAAGCTTAATTATAGAGTGCTTTTAATCCTAATATACAGGCAAGTGAAGACAAGATTTCGAAGATGGTTGAGGAGGCTGTGACGGAAGTGTCTGTTAAGGAGGCTGTGAAGGAAGTGTCTGTTGAGGATGGACATTGGGAATGTCCCCAATGTGGGTATTCATGTTTCATTGCTAGGTCAGATTGTTTCAAGTGTGGAGCATATAGGCCATTAGACGATACCTTCATTAGTGAGGGTGTTCCACTAAAGGCACTAGTTGGGTAGGACTTAAATCTCACTACGTGAATAAGCGAAACACGAAAAATTATACGCTAGAGCATTATGCTCGGGAAGGTACATTTTCCATATGTATTTTTTTATCTTATTATATGAATAGATTTTAAACAATTTATTAATAATAATTCTATAACATCAACTGTCATTGAGTTACCTATTTTTTTCTTCATTTGATGATCTGATATAGGTCTATTAACAGATAATGGGAATCCTTGTAGCTTCAAGTATTCATCAACAGATGCTTTGCGATTCATAGGCACGCACCACATATTAGGTTGTGCAGTTATACAAGGTGCCCATTTATTAGATTTAGGGAACTTTGCTTTTCTAAAACCAATATCAATAAAAACAGAGTCTTTTGGTATATTATTAAATAATTCTATATTACATTCTTTAATCTCATCTATACTTTTATTTTTTTTATCAACAAAACTTGTTATTTGATTCATTTTAATTTTATCTGGGAACTTGAAGATATCTTTTGAATGTTCTCTAGATATACCAATTATATATAATCTTTCTCTACACTGTGGTATACCATAATCTTTAGAATTTATGATTTTATAATGTATATGATATCTATTGTTTTTATTCAATGATTCTAAAATTTTATCAAAGTAATAACCATCTCTTAATGTCACTAAAGTTTTGACATTTTCTAAAATAAATATTTTTGGATGTCGTTCGTGAATAACTTTAGCACAATCATGAAATAAATCAGTTCTTGGGTCAACTTCTAATTTAAATTTATTGGCACGACTATATGGTTGACATGGGAATCCAGCAACATATATGTCTATATCTGGTACATCATTTATAATTCTATTTTTAATGTCATCGAATAAATATTCAGGATTATGATTTGCTTTAATATATTTTATAGCAAATTTGTCTATTTCGCTAGAAAACATATGTTTAAAATTAATATTGTATTTACAAGATATCTTTTTCATTGCTTCAATTGGAGCTTCAATTCCACTACAATCTGTTCCAATCTTTAACATATTTACTAATACTTTGAAAAAAATATAATATATATATATAGAATAATAGATGATAATAGCTTACTTGTGATTATATTGGCGTTTATAGTTGGATGTATGTGTTCAGGTATGATGAAGCAGATGTGTGGTGGTCGATTAGTTGAAGGTTCACTTACCAATGGTCTTCCCATATGTAATTTTGTATATGATCCAATATTAATCTTAGATAATAATTTATTCTATTTATATTTTATTAGAATATAAATAAAAAATAATAATATATCAAAAAAATTATATTGATGAGTGATAAATCTAATAATTCTGATAAAGGAATATCAGAAAATTTAAAATTACTTCGCGAAATTAATTCATCACTATTAGAATTAAAGAATGATATAATTTTATTAAAAAATGATATATTTTTATTAAATAATGAAGTAAAATGTATAAAATTATTAATTAATGAAAATAATAAATTAGAAAAAACAGATAAGAATATATCAACTGGATGGTTCTTTGGTTAAAAGGTTATTCTCAAAGATATCTTTATTATTATTATAATATTCTTTTAAATTAATATACCCAGTGTTAATTAAATTATCTACATCAGATTCTGATAATTTAAAACAAGTACTAGGAATATTTAATCCCAATTTTAAAATTCTTTTATCACTATTTAAATATTGTTTTTCTATTTGTGAATCTCTTTTATAAAATAAAAACTTAATAAAATCTATAAAATTGTTTTCATCATTGTTAGTATTATCAGTATCTTCAACATATATATATATTCCAATATAATTCTTATATTTTTCATCATTAATGAATGGATAACTACCTGTAATACCCCCATCTAATAAATATTGATTATTATAAACAATGTATTTATTAATAAGAGGTATAGATGTGGCTGCGGTTATTAATAATGCCAAATCCATATCGGGATTAGATATATGATCATAATATTCTGTTTTTAATTTAGTATAATTATATATTTTGATTCTATGATTTATTTTAGTTTTATCATATAATTCTTTTAGTGTTATTTTATCAGTATTATATTTATATAATAAAATGTGTTTTATTGCTATTTTAAATATTGTATTATCAAAAAATCCATATTCTGTGAAATTGTTAAAATCAATATCATCAATATCATAAATATTAATATTTATTAATATTTTTTTTATTAAACATAAGTTTAAATCGACAGAAAAACAAAATGCGAAAAATGATCCAATTGAACAAGATATAATATTTTTAATATTTTTTAATAAATCTTTTTCTTCAAGAAATTTATATATACCAGTATAAATAAATCCTTTAACACCCCCTCCGGATAAAAATAAAGTATCAATCATTTTATATTTTTATTTATAATATTATAAATAATAGAACATATGTCACAAATTAATATAAATAATTTATATAACAACATAAATAAAAAAAAGTATGAGAAATACGTAGTATATGATAAAATATTAAAAAGATGTCATAATAAAATAAATATATATGCAGAGAACTTAAAATTAGAATGTATATATGAAATTCCTGAATATATATTTGGATTACCAATATATAACACAACTTTTGCGAAAAATTATATTATAAATAGATTAGAAGAGAATGGATTTATAGTACATGATGTATCAAATATGATTAAAAATGGTATATATATATCATGGGATTTATCAAAATCAAAAAACAAAAGTTTTAAACAAAAAAAAGTAATAAAAGATGAATATAAGAGTATAGATGATTATAAACCGAATGGGTTATTTATACACAATGAGAGTGGTTTAAATTCAATTAATAAAAAAACGAATTTATTATCACTACATTTATAAATTTAAAATAGATTTAATATCACTATTTGTTTTAGTTTTTGTTCTATATAATCTAAGATCTGAATTATCATTATTACTATCTAGTATTTCTTTATTTTCTTCAAAAGTATGATACAATTGTGTTCCAATTGGAATATTTAATATATTATTACCATATTTAATATTGTTTGATCTATATTCATCAATTGATAAATTACCACCAAATTTTTTCAATAATAGTCTATGTGGGGCAATATTTATAATATCATCATTGTTCAATATTTCTTTTTTATATAAGTTAGTATATGAAGAAATTTCTAAAAATTTATTAGAATCGAAATTATCTTTGATATATCTAAGTCCACATTCAAAACTACAAAAATCACCATATGTATAAAATATTTTGTTTTTATATATGATTGGAATACCATAAATATTATTACTATTTAATTTCTCACAACAATTCCAACATAATTCGCTTATATTATTTGTAATAATTGAATTTTGATGACAATAATCATTTTCTCCAATATTATCAATATTTTGATTATTATGTATATTTACTGAATTTAATTTTATGATGTATTCGTTATTATGTGTTTCAAAAACTGGATTATCATTTACAATTACATTATTTTTTGGTTTTCTTCCTCTTTTTTTTTTCTCTTTAGTATTGGTTTTATTCATTGCGTATATATAATAATAATTATTTAAACTTCTTTCTTTATATATTATAATTAATTGTAAGTTTAAAATTAATAATAATATTATTATTAATTATAAATGATAGAATTAAACACAGATAATGTATTATTTTTGATAATATTTGTAATTATAGTTTCATTCACATCATATTTATATATAGAATTAAAGAAATTAAAGAATACTGTAAATATGAATACAGAAAATATTAAACAAATTAATAATTTAATTAAACAAAATAGTAAAAAAGATGTAATTAAACCTACGAAAACTGTTATACCAGATATAATGACCACAAAACAAATATATCCTAATATGAATAATAGTAGTGGATATGTATCACAAGTGGGTGCGAGTGTTTCTACATACAATTCAAGAATGAAAAATATACCAACAAAAATAAAAGAAAAGCCGATGAATAAACAAGTATTAAGTGAATCTGAGTCTTTAAGAACACAACTAGATAAAGAAGATCATAATAATATTATAAATTTTTTAACGGATGTAGATAATGATAAGAAAGTAGATAAAGTAGATAAAGTAGAAGTTGATGAGGTAGATAAGGTAGAAGTTGATGAGGTAGATAAGGTAGAAGTTGATGAGGTAAATAAAGTAGAAGTTGATGAGGTAAATAAAGTAGAAGAGGTAGAAGTTGATGAGATAGAAGTTGATGAGGTAGAAGTTGATGAGGTAGATAAGGTAGAAGTTGATGAGGTAGATAAGGTAGAAGTTGATGAGGTAGATAAGGTAGAAGAGGTAGATGTAGATAAGGTAGAAGTTGATGAGATAGAAGTAGATGAGGAAACACTTAATAATATGTCAGTAAAAGAATTAAGAATATTATCGAATAAAAAGGGATTAATAAAATCAGGTACAAAAAATGAATTGATTGAAAGATTATTAAAATAAAAATATAATTATATATATATATATATATATGAATAATACAAAATTAGATTTCCCGGCAATTATGAGTGATGGAAGATCATTAACAGATTACAGATCATCATGTTTACTTGATTTAGGTAGTATAGTTTCTAAAGAAGATGGAGAAAAAATATATACGGATAATTTATATGCTAAATCACTAGAATATAGAAATTTTCTACAAAATAATGGAACACAAATATTATCCGGAATACATAATAAATTAGATAAATACTACAAATGTACAAATTGTCCAGATTATACAACAGTATATCCAAAACTATTACAGGTATGTGGTGATAATAGCAATTGTACTGTTATGCCTGTAGATGAAATGGGATTGGGTTTAGTGAATCAATCAAAAAGCCTTTATTGACGCCATCTATTATTACATTTTAAGCAAGTAATGAATTGTGTCATTGGTTCGTCAGCAGATCTTGTTTGAACTTCATATAACGAACATTCATTACTTTTACATCTAGAGCATTTATATAAGTTTGTCATAGCTTTTGGTTTTAATTCATTTTTAATTTTATCAGATTTTATTTTTTTATTAATTAATTCTTTCCAGTTATCGGGATTTATATCATATAAATGTAGATTATTAATATTACTGGGATTAATTTCAGATGATTTAATTCTATTAATAAAATTATTATTTTTTACATATGATTTGTCATTAATGTTAACATAAAATGATATAATCTTAAAATGATATAAATTTCTAAAAATATCATTATTCCATGATCTAATGATATTATGTTTTATAGCTTTTTCAATTACATAATTATATATAGATTGTTCAAATTTACGAGATAAAGATAAATCATTTATAAATAGATCGAATTTTTTAACCGAGTTATTGCGCAATTTATCATTAATATTCGAGTTCATATATATTTTTTAATTAATATATATATTATATAATATCAAATTTTTAATATATATTATTATCGTAACTTAAATTATTATCATCAAATGTATTTAAATAAATATTATCATATGTAATATTACTATTATTATATTCATCATCTGAATCATTTTCATTGATATTATCTGAATAATAATCACAATTTATTGAATAGAATTCTCCATATTCTTTTATACTGTAATTTATTAATTTATTATTTTTTAGTTTTACGATATATATATTATCATATAATATAATATCATTATAAGATAATATATCTAAAGAAGATACACCATTGGATGGAATTACATGATTATTTATTTGTTCTCCTTCTAAATTACCATATAATAGTAACTTTGAATTATTATCAATAAACCATTCAAATAATAAATTAATATCATTATTACTATTTTTTTTAATAGTGTTCATCCAGTTTTTTGTTGATTTAATTTCAGTCATCGTATCATCTGTATTAATTCGTATAATATTCATTTATTATATTAATATAAAAATAGTTTTATATAATATAATCTAATGAGAGACATAATATCGATATTTATTGGATTTTTATTTGTAGATATAATATTTAAGTCATATAGTAGAAATATTATAGTTTCGATACGTTCATAAAATTATAAAATAATAATTAAATATTATATAAAATGAGTGGTCAAACAGATATAGGGCATATCACTAATTCTGATAATCTTTCAAAAGAAGAAGAAGAAATTGTAGATTCTATTTTATCCGAAATTAATGAAGGAGATCAACAACAGCATATGGCGCAACAGCATATGGCGCAACAGCAGATGGCACAACAGCAGATGGCGCAACAGCAGATGGCACAACAGCAGATGGCACAACAGCAGATGGCACAACAGCAGATGGCACAACAGCAGATGGCACAACAGCAGATGGCACAACAGCAGATGGCACAAAAAAAACCATATTTAATGCCGAATGGACAACATATGCCGGAACAAATGATGAATAAAATGGGAATGTCTATGCCAGTAAAAATGGATGAGTCTCCAACTGAAAAATTAATAAGAGAATGTAAAGAACCATTGTCCGTATTAATGTTAGTAGTATTATTGAGTATGCCCCAGATAGATGAAGTACTAGTTAAAAGTATGCCATTATTTGATAATGAGGGATCTTTATCATTAGTAGGATTATTAGTTAAGGGTGTAATTGGTGCGATTATTTTTTATATCTTAAAAATTTACTCTTAAAATGATTATTTAGTTATCTAAAAGTTCGCTTATTTTTTTATAACATTTGTTTATAGTTACTTCAGAAATTTCACAAACATCATGTATATCTTTTTTTGATATGTCTAAATTATTTTTTAAAATATAATAGTAAATACACCCGGCTGTAATAGATGGTGGCGTATTCTCAGAAATTAAATTATAAGAAGATATTTTATTACATAAATCTTTAATTTCATCATTATTATTTAAATTTAATTTATTACAATATCTATCTATTAAATCAATTGGAGATATGCTATTTTTACTATATATTCTGGTATTATAAGATCTATTAGTTCTTAAAATTTCTTGAAATTTTTTAATACCACTAGTAACAACTTTATTATCAACATTAAATATTTTAGATAATTCTTTATCTGATCTTGGAACATCGCAATTTTTACATGCGAAGAATACAGATGCTACAATAATACCATGTCTATTTACACCTCTTGAGATTTTTACTTCAGCTATTAATGAATATAAGGATTTTGCTTCATTTATAATTTTTTGATTAATATTATTAGATATACAAGTTGTGGTTATAGTATTATAAACTTTATTTAAACTTCTTTCTTTATAAGTCATAGAATTCCAATTTTGAAATCTTCTAACTTTATTTGTATTATTATCACATCTATTAGTTTTATTAGAAACGGATGTACCCATAGATGATTTAGGTAAATAAGCATTAATAGGTGGTCCACATCTTGTTGGATCAGATGATTTCGAATCATCAGAACCATAATATCTCCATTCTGGAGCATCACTAATAAATGATATTTGTTTTTCACATATTTTACAAATATAGCTTGAATCTTTTGCTAGTTTTATATTTTCAGATATATCACAACAACTACTTTTTTTTTCATTATTAAAAATAGTTGATTCAAATAGACAATCATCAGAATTATCCATTAATTAACAATATTTATTTAATTAATTTTTAAATTATTTAAAATTTCAAATTTTAAATTTTAAATAGTATAATATATATATGATTACAGAAATTGTATCAGGATTATATATCGGAGATTCCGATACTTTACTTGATAAAGAGATATATAAAACATATAATATAGATATTGTTATTAATTTAACAACTAGTTATCAGTTTTTAGATATAAATGTACAAAAGATAAAATTTCCGATCAAAAATTTTATAGATTACAAAGATAGATACAAAAAATTATTAGTATATATATATAAAAACTTTGTTAATTATAATATATTAATATGTTCAGAAGAACAATATCAAACATTAACGGCGGCATTATTTTTAATAGAATATGGAAAAATACCAGATTATGATGTTAAATGTGTATTAACAAATAAAAATGATAAACTTGTACTAGACTACGATTTGTCTATATTTAAAAAATAAAGTAATTTAATATGTATTATGAAAATACCAAAAATAATTCATCAAGTATGGATAGGTCCCAAAGAACCCCCAATAAAACCAATGGATACTTGGAAAAATAAACATCCAGATTTTGAATATATTCGATGGAATGAATCGGAATTTGAAAAAAGAGATATGAATTTTGAATGTCAGGATAAGATAGATAGTATGGAACAGTATTGTGGGAAAGTAGATATTATGAGATTAGAATTATTATATAAATATGGAGGAGTATTTTTAGATGCGGATTCTGTATGTATTGAACCAATAGATTATTTATTGAATAATAATTTTATGATTTACGAGAATGAAAAAGTTAGAAAAGATTTAATTGCGAATGGTATAATGGGTTTTGTTCCTAAGCATCCATTTATTAAAAAATGTATTAATTTTATTAAAAATAATGAAGTAAGTCAATCTAAAACTGGTTTATTACCATGGCAAATAACTGGACCAACATTAGTAACAAAAATATATGATAAAGATATCTTTAATGATATTAGGATATTACCAAGTTATACATTTTTACCGATTCATAATACTGGTTTAGAGTATCAGGGTCATGGTAAAGTATATTCACATCAATTATGGGGTTCAACGAACTGGGGGAAATTTGATATGAGTGGTTCAATACCAAAACAATTTTTGAAACCAGAGGATGAAGTTTCCATTGTAATTCCTAGTTATAACACAAATATAAGATATGTTAATGAATGTTTAATGTCGATAAAAAAACAGATTGGGTATATTGGTATGGAAATAGTATGGATTGATGATGGTTCGGATGAATTAAATTCAACATTATTAAAAAAAGCATTGGAAGAATTTGAAAAAACAACAAGATTTGTGAGAATAATATATTCAGAAAATGAAACTAATAAAGGATTGGGATATTCATTAAATCGAGGCGTAGAATTATGCACTAATCAAATAATATTTAGAATGGATAGTGATGATATAATGATACCAACAAGAATCCAAAAACAATTAGAATTTATGAATAATAATCCAGAATGTGGATTATGTGCATCACAATTACAAATGTTTCGAAATATTAACAATAAAATTGTAGATTGTGGAAAAACAAATCATAAGTTTATATTTACTTGGAAAGATTTTTTAGATAATAAATCGAATCATTGGATTACAAACCATGCTACCTGGTGTTTTAGAAAACGAGAAATATTAGAAGTTGGTAATTATAATAAATCTCTTCATTCAATGTGTGAAGATTTTGAATTAATATTGAGAGTTCTTAAGAAATATGGAAAAATATATTGTTTAAACGATATATTATATTATTATAGATTACATGAAAATGGTTTAACATATAATGGTGGAAAAGAAGGTAGTTTATATTGGAATATAATAAGGAATGAAATTATTTATAAAATAATTAATAATATAGAAGAAAAACCAATAATAAATTTACAAGATAAATGTGTTATTGAAGAACCATGTTTTATTAAAACAGATAAAATAGAAATAACCAGAAAAAATCCTAAAAATAATGATATAGTTATTTTTACAGATTATTTAATTAATCAACATAATGATAATTTTAAAAATATAGCATTATTAATAGAATCGCCTGAAATAACTCAACAAAGTTATAATTATGTGTTAAATAATGTTGATAAATATGATTTAGTATTAACTCATAATAAAAAAATATTAGATATAAATAACGATAAAGTTAAATTAAATTTATATGGAACAACATGGTTACATGAATCATATCAGAAACTATACGATAAATCAAAATTATGTTCAATTATTTCATCAAATAAAACCATAACTTCTGGACATAAATTAAGACATGTCATATTAGAATATTTAGTAAAAGAAAATATTGATGTAGATAAATTTGGAGGAAATTTCAAAAAATTATCGGGGACAAAGAGTAAAATTTATACAATCGAGCACTCATGGAAACATATTACAAATGAAAAAATATTAGGATTAAAAGATTATATGTTTTCTATTACCATTGAAAATTGTAAAGAGGATTATTATTTTTCAGAAAAATTAATTGATTGTTTATTATCAGGAACTGTACCAATATATTGGGGATGTCCTAGTATTTGTGATTTTTTTAATATTAAAGGTATGATAATATTTGATACATTAGATGAATTAAAAGATATCTTAAATAATTTAACAATAGAAAAATATAAATCAATGGAAATATATATAAAAGAAAACTTTGAAAAAGCAAAAGAATATAATGATTATAAACTAAATGAAGATGAAATTATTAAACTATTATAACCTGTCATCAAATAAATCATAGAAAAATAGGTGAAATATATAATATTGGTTGTGATAATGGAATGGAATATTCTGTAATGGATGTTGCTAAAATATTAATAAATAAAATATATGATACAGAAGATTATAATAAATGGATTACATATATAGATGATAGACCATTTAATGATAAAAGATATTACATAAGTAATAAAAAAATACGAAGTTTAGAATGGAATATAAATATTAGTTTTGAATATGGTATTAGTTTATTATTTAAATAATAGGATTTATTTTTATATATTTAATTAAATAAATATATAATCATGTTAAGAGAATCAATTAATGAATGTTCGATTTGTTTATCTGAAATAGAAAATATTACAACAACTGATTGTAATCATAGTTATTGTAAAAAATGTATTGATGATTGTCTAGATAATAAACCAGAATGTCCATTATGTAGAAAAAATATTAAATATTTAAAAAATGATAAAGAAACAATTAGAGTTGTTAGATACAATAATATTAATGCTTCGAATAATAGAGTTATTAATCCCGAACCATTTATGTATAACTATTCGAGATATAAGGTATATAGATTTGGAGTAACATTATCTTTTACATATATTTTATATCAATTATATAAAATATCAGCACTAAATTATATTATAGAAATAAATGATAAAAAAATAGCAGAATGTATTAATAATAATACAGAATTAGAGAATACAATTTCTAACAATTCTTATAATAATATTCATATGGCGATGAGTAATTTAATTCATATATGTAAAATCCCAATCAAGTATTTTAATAATTGTATAAATAATTAATCGCGATTTACTACTTCCTCCTCTTCTGTATCTTCATCTGTCTCTAGATCATCGTCATCATCTGAGTCTTGGAAGGCATATGAATCAAGTGTCTTTGGCTTATCTACTTTAATTTGCTGAGCCTTCCATGATACACCAAACTTACTTCCAGCGACCCAAACTACGGTCAGTTGTAGTAATACTTTAATAGTTGACTTCTTAGGAAATAGTGCCATTACTTCATCATTTGACATATCATTAATTGGAATCTCTCGACGATTGTGATCAAATACCTTACATTCCCACTTTCCCTTATTCTTAGGAATCTTAAAACGGAAACTAGGTGGATACTTGCCATCCGGTTCACCAGTTTCTGGATCTACTGACACTCTCTTCATATTTGTGTATCGATCTTCAATAGCATCTTTATTTACCTTGTTCTTTGCGAGCTTTAGCCACTGGACATGATTCTTCATAGCCTCTTCACAAACCTTATTGTCAAGAGCTTCAGCAAACTCACACATATGCTTATTTGATTCACTAGACTCGGGATCAATGTTAACTGTGATTTGAAGTTTACCATTGTCAGAACTTTCATTATCGCTATAAAATGAAGCATCAAATGGCATTGATAATTTATCACTTCTTAGATATAGAGGCTCATCATTTACAGAGGCAAAAATAATCTTTCCACCACTCTGAGTAACCTTTACATCTGAAAACTTAATATTTTTAACTAGTTCAGTAGCTTCATTCGGCGAATATGTAACTGGTTGATCGGACATTATCTTTTTCTCTTTTTCTATTTATTTATTTATTTATTCTCTGTATACTTAATTATTTATTTATTCTCTGTATACTTAGTTATTTATATAATATAATTATCTCCTTATATCAATTTCAAATTTATATTTAATAATTAAAATATATATAATAAATTAAAATGAAATCAGAATTAATTAATAATAATAACATTATAATTGATAAATTTACATATAAATCATCTGATTATTATAAAAAAGATATTATAAATAATTATATTAAACTGAATAATATTATAAATCCTAATATTATTATAAAAATTAAAAAAACAAAAAAAAAAGAGTTATTTGATAAATTATGTAACACAATTAATAGTTACAAAAGATTTAATGATATAAATGTTATAATTAAGTTACAATCATATATAAGAAGATATCTTTTAAAAATAAAAATAAAATTAAAAGGACCAGGAATATATAAACCAGTTAATAACGAAGATGATTTTTATTATAGTACAAATAAATCAGAGATAGGTTTTAATTATTATTTTTCATATAAAGATGATTCAGATAATATATGGATGTTTGATATAAGAAGTATATATAAATTAGTAAGAGATTCTACAAAACCGTTGAATCCATATACAAGAAATATAATACCAGATAACGTAATTAAGAATATAAGGAAGATAATTGGATATTTAAAAAAGAATAATATTCAAATAACATTAGAACATGAAAATATAGAATTAGATATAGAATCTAAAATAAATGATATAATTATAAAAATTTCAAGTTATGGATATAATATAGAAAAAAATTGGATAGATAGATTAAATTTATATAAACTAAAGAAATTATACGCATCATTTCAAGATATGTGGTATTATAGAATTCAACTAACACCAGAAACAAGATCAATGATAATTAATGATCAATTATTTTCAAATAATTATATGTTTGTAAATACTTTAAATGATGTATTACAAATTAAAACATTATTATTTAATGATGTATATAAATTAATAAATACAACAAATAATAATTATTCTAGCATGACTGCGATGTGGTGTATTATTTCTTTTGGAACTGTAATAAAAAAATGTATTGATCATAATCTATGGATTCAATCGATAATTTAAATATATTTAAAAAAATATTAATAATATATATTAAATAAGTAGTGCGGTTGGATAAATAAAATAAAATAAAACAAATAGTATAAAAAAATATAATGGCAGGAAAGAAAACAAAGACATCAAAATCTAATAAAGTAGTAAAACCGGTTGAGCCGGATCCTCCAGTTGAGCCGGATCCTCTAGTTGAGCCGGATCCTCTAGTTGAGCCGGATCCTCCAGTTGAGCCAGACTCTCAAGTAAAATCGAGTGAGGAATCAGAGTTCCTAGATTTTTCAAGTGAGCTTATGGAGATTCGTTCTACTCTAAAGGATCAAATGAATGTACTACGAGCTACTATTAAGTCTCTAGATTCTCTAGAGAAGAGACTCAATAAGGAGTCTAGAGTAGCTATTAAAAAGATGAGTGGTCGCAAGCAAAAGCTATTACCGAATGGTGAGAAGCCACTAAATGGATTTTCGAAGCCAGGTAATGTATCCGATGAACTTCGTAAATTTTTAGATCTAAAGAATGATGAATTAATCGCACGAGTTGATGTAACTAAGGCTATTACAAAGTACTGTAACGATAATGGTCTAACTAATCCATCGGATAAGCGTATTCTACTACCTGATGCGAAACTATGTAAGCTACTTCGCATTGATTCAAAATCTAAGGAGGACTTAACATACTTTAATCTACAAAAGTACCTTAAGATTCATTTTCCAAATAAGGATGGAGAATTTTTATCACTCTGAAATAATATATATGTAATTGTAAATGAGTAATGATGAATTCATTAAATTTTTATTTTTATTTATAGTAACACTAACAATACATAATAGTATTAAAATATGTTTAAAACAATCTAATATACTTTTTTAATTATATAAGCAATATATAATAAATATTATAATATACATGTTGATATCTACTGTTGAAAATTTTACAGTAGATATTAAATATAAAAATAAATTAAAATATTCGAATGATTTTACTTATATTCCAATCGAGATGAAATATTTACAAACACCAAAAATATTAATACCATATGGTATAGATAAAGAAAAAAATATTTTAGATATATTATTTATTAACATTGAGAATGACAAGAAAATAAAAGAATTAATATTTAAATTTAATAAATTATATGAGAAAGTTGAGATAAAATTTAATAAATTCAATGTTAATAATTTTTTAAAAGATAAGTTGATGCGCTTAAAAATTAAAAAATGTAAAATATATAATCAAAATAAAGAAGAAATAAATAATTTTTCGAATAATATATATGGTGAACTGATAATAAATTTGGATGGATTATGGATTGTTAAAAATGAAATATGGTTTAATTGGAATATATTACAAATTAAAGTTAATGAACCAATTTATTTACAACATTATTCATTCATTGATACGAAAGTTAATAAAAAACATATACCTCCACCACCACCACCACCTCCACCTCCACCTATACCAAGTAAAATAAATAATATTAAATATGTTCGCAAATTAAATAATAAGAATAATATAACAAATAAGAATAATATGACTATACCAGATATATCATTGTCAGAGGTTAAATTAATTTTAAAAAATTTAAATAAAATTAATATTTCTAAAAATTAAGTATAGAAATACTTTATTATATTATATATATGGAATGTTTAAAAAAATATAAAGATATAATTGGAAAACCATATGAGGGCGTTCATTCATATAGATTCATGGGTACTGCTATAGTTGATTATATTGTTACTATTATACTTTCTGTAATATTTGCCTATGTAACTGATATTCCCATCGTGTTAAGTACAATAATTGTATTTGTGTTAGGAATAATATTACACATATTATTTGGGGTTCCTACAAATACAACTAGATATTTAGGATTTTCTTAAAAAAAAATATATATATAATATATATATATAATGGCTAATTGTGATACATGTATGACCGGTGGTGGTAAAAGATCGAATCGTTCTAAAAAATCGAAGAGATCAATGCGTTCTAAAAGATCAATGCGTCCAAAAAGATCAATGAGTTCCAAGAAAACAAAAAAGTATAAATTAAAAAAAAGTAAAAGTAAAAGTAAAAGTAAAAGTAAAAGTAAAAGTAAAAAATCGAAATTAAATACATATATGATGGCTTTAAATAAAGCTAGAAGTTCAAATGCTAATTCATTTGAATATAAGGGAAAAAAATTTGTTAAAAAGAGATCAAAAACGGGGCTAATAGTTTATAGTTCAAAAAAAGGTTGAGAGGAAAACCATGTATGTAATTGTAGCTAAATTATAAATTTATATCCAATCCTAGAATTGGTGGTTTAGCTAACATATCAGCTCTATTATATTCCATATTTTGAAAAGTACTAGATCTATTTAATACTTCTGGAACATTATCTTTATTTTCAAAAAAGTTATAATGTTTATTAGTTTTATTATCATTGTAAAATTTGAGAGATTTTTCATAAATATACATAAATGGATCCAATATTAAATCATTTGGCTTAATTAAATATCTTGAATTATTTAAATAATCGATTTTATTAGAAGCTTCGGGTATTTTATTCATAATATATATATTATATTATATATTTTTTTAATAACATCTCTTTCCAAATGTAAACATATAATCAAATAAAAATATAAAAAATATACAAGTACATATATATAACATTAATTCATTAAATTGATCATTCTGAACATCTAGTGAATATCCTTCAACAATATCTTCTTTATTACTATTTGAGCATGTAAATAATTGATCCTTTAGATTATTTATTTCACCTGTTAATTTTTCTACAATTACTTTATATTTATTATCAAGATCTTCAAATAATTTTTTATTAATCGCATTGACTTCATAGTCTATATTATTTTTAACAGTTCTTTCAGGATCAACAAATTCTCTTTTTTCTAGATTGCTGATTCTTTTAGATAATTTAACATTATCATTTAAATATATATCTTCTTTTTTATTTCTTTTATCTTTACTAAAACCAGGGAAAGCATCATCTATACTACAAAATCCCACCATTATTGTTGTATATTATATATTATAAAATATTATATTTTTTATAATATAAATGTATAAAATAAATGATGATACAAATAAATATATATTAGGATTAGCTATAATAATTATTAATATTGGATCAAGGTTTATATTAGATGAGCTAACACCAAAACAAAAAAAATTTATTAATAGACCCGCAATAAGAAGATTAACCATATTTTGTATATTTTATATGACAACAAGAGATTGTGTAGCAAGTATAATATTAACAATTACATTTATATTGATAACTATGAATATTTATAATGAAGAGGTACAATCTGAAAAAAAAGATGAACACGACAAAATATTAAATGAAATACAGATAGTTTTATCTAAATATTCAAAGTAATTCCATCATTTTTTGATTCACCACTATTTAATGATATAGAATCTAAATCAATATTATTTGGATTTAGATTCATTTGATTAATAATATCATCTAGATCATTGTCGGGTGGATTCATTTCTGCTCTATAATTATTCATATTTTCACGACCACCCCCCATTAATCCTGACATCATACTCATCATATTTGGCATACCACCACCACTTGATGTATTATTATTATTACCACTCATTCCATTAACAGCAGCTTCAGCAAATTGTTTTTTTAATTCTGGATTTTGACTTAATATTTGATCCATTCCAGGGAGAGATGTTTTAAACATTGTATTTGTTAAATGGAACATAAATGCGCTTCCACCTAACATAAATAATAATCTTAATTCTGGTGATGATTCACCCGGACCACTGTATTTTTCAGCTAATTCTTCAAACACTTCATCATAATCATTTATATTTTCATTAACTGATTCTGACCAACCATCTAATTTAACACTGAATGGATCGAATCTTCCATTCAAGAATTCTATACCAGTAATACACGCCATTAACATTTTTCTCTGAAATTTAATAGAATTTTCTAATTCTCTTTGTTTTTTTAGTTTTGTATATTCATTTCTCATATCATCTAAATGAGAATTCATGGTATAGTTCATAGTTGTTCTAATACCCTGAGATTCTAATTTTTTAAATTTATATATTAAATCTATTTTTTCATTTTTTATATCTTGTGAATTCATTTTATGAATTGGTTTATATTCTTCTTCACCCTCATCCTCTGATATTACATTATCTAATATTGGATCTGATAGTGGAATACTCTTAGATTCAGAATATGTATTTATATTTTTAACTTCTGGATCTTTTGGAGAATATGATACTGATATATCATCATCATTTTTATATGATAGATCTTCATTAGATGTTGACGATTTTATTTTATTCGGATCAACTAATAAATCGACCCCAAGTAAATTATTATCATCTATAGTATCATTAACAATATTTATATCATCTAAATTAATGTTCTGTATCCCTTCATCAATATTAACTTCAAAATTGTCTGCCATTTAATTATTGTTAGAAAGATTTATTATAATATATACGCATTAATCTTAAATAGATAAATATGTATGTATATCTTCTGGCATTTCTTTAATATTTGTATCATAATATTTTTTTAATTCATTAAAATTATCTAATTCTTTATTTAATACGAAATTTATTGCGACACCTTTTCTACCATACCGTCCACTCCTCCCAATCCTGTGTATATATGTTTCATTATTAAATGGGATATCAAAATTTATAACCAATGATAATTGTTGAATATCAATACCACGTGATAATAAATCTGTAGATAACATAATTCTTGTTTTTCCTGATCTAAATTTGTCCATTTCTTCTTTTCTCTCACTAGATGATAAATCACCATGAATATATGAAACAGGATATTCATCATTAGATAATTGTGTATATAAATTATTTAATGATTTTTTAGAATTTAAATATATTATGGATTGATTTAAACTGATTGATTTAAATAAATCAATCAATACATCATATTTCCAAGAATAAGTATTTAGTAAAACATAAAATTGTTCAATACCCTCTAGTGTTAACTGTTCTTTATCAACTAGTATTTTATTTGGATTTGTCATAAATTTTTCTGTTAAATCTAATACATTTCTAGGCATGGTTGCGCTAAATAAACATATTTGTGTTTCTTTTGGAAGATATCTTATAATCTTATACATTGTTTCTAAAAAACCAATTGATAACATCTCATCTGCTTCATCTATAGTTAATATTTTAATATTATTTGTAAATAATTCACCCCTGTCAATCATATCTAATATTCTACCGGGTGACCCTACTATAATATGTGGATTATTTTCTCTTAATTTTTTAATATCATTTTGTATGGGTGTTTTTCCTACTAATGTAATAATATTAGCTTTATAATAATTATTTAAATTCGAAATGACTTCATAACATTGATATACTAATTCATGTGTTGGACACATAATAATACTCTGAAGTAAATCATTTTCTTTATCTATATTATTTAATACACCAATACAAAATGAACCAGTCTTACCAGTTCCCGATTGTGCTTGAGCTATAAGATCTTTCCCCGTATTAATTAATGGTATAGATTTGTATTGAATATTCGATGGATTTTCGTATCCATACGAAAACACCCCTCTTAATATTTCATCCTTTATTTTCAATTCTTCAAATGACATAATTATATTATATATATATAATTTATTCTTTAATTATTGTCAAAGATATCTTTTATATTTGTAAGTAACTTAACAGGATCTGATCCATTATATGTCATTTTTATATCATTTTCATATATTAAAATAAATGTAGGAACAGACTTTACATTATATTTATCACAAATTTCTTCATTATTATCTATATCTATTTTATATATTTGTAAATTATTTATTTTTGTAAATTTATCATTTATTATTGGTGATATTCTTTTACATGGACCACACCATGATGCCGTAAAATATAATAAATTATATGTTTTTGATTCTTTCAAAATATTTTCTATATTACTATCTTCATCTATCTCAATTATTTCATTAATATTTGTTTCCATTTTATATAATAATTAAAAAAAAAATAATATATAAACTTAAATCCATTTTTTATATTGAATAATAAATAAATATCGTATATAATAATCATATAGTTTATTATTAATCAGAATAATCTTCAGTTGATGATTCTGTATCATAATCAGAATCAGGATCACTATACATATTTATTAGATTAATCTGATTGACCGTTCCTATCGGATCCTTCTTCATTTGTAAATTTAATTCTCTTTCATAATTTGCTCTTTTTATATTTGTCATAGCCATAATTTCTTTATCTGATTTTACTTCAAATATTGTTGGTATAACTGGTAATGGAGCATTAAAATCTTCTATATTTACTATTCTATCGAATTTAATTATCCCTTCAGGATTTCTATTGGAACATATATAACTACATATTCGCTTGTCTGTATCATATATGATGAAAGGATCTTGAGTATTTTCACCACACACAGTACACGACATTTTTTATATATTGTTTTAACTAATTATAAGATTAATAATTTCAAATTAATATTTAAAAATAGAATTATATAATATAATATAATTAACAAATATAGATGGAACTTATTGATTATGTTAATAATAATGGAATTGATTCACTAAAAAGTGATAACATTAAAATTAATAAATTTAAAAATCTTAAATTAGTAAAATACAAATATGGATCTAAATTAACAAATGAATATCAAAAATATTGTAAAGGTGCTATATATAATTGTGAAACAAACAACTTTGTATGTATTCCACCAAAAAATTCTGAATTATATAATAATCAACCATTAAGCAAATCTGTTATTATTCAAGATTTAATTGATGGAACAATGGTTAATATGTTTTATGTGAATGATAAATGGAATATATCAACTAGAAGTGACATTGGTTGTAATAATAAGTGGTCTGACAAGTCATTTATTAAAATGATTAATGATATATGTGATATTAATACTATAACAAATGTATTAAATAAAAACTATTCATATTCTTTTGTACTTAGACATAAATCTAATAAATGTGTATCTAATATTGAATTTAACTCATTAGTTCTTGTAGACATATTTGATTTATCAGATAATATGTATGTAACAGATATGAATGCTCATTTTAATATAAACGTACCATTCTATATTATTAATCATTATGCTTATACAAATATTGAAAGATTAATGAAATTAAAATGTAATCATGATTGGAAGGGATTTATTATTAAAAATAATAATATTAGATACAAATACATTAATCCAGAATATAAAAAAGCAAAAGATATTACAATAAATTCTAATAATTTATTATATACATATTTTAGTTGTAAACATGATAATACTATAATGAAATATCTAAAAATATATCCTGAAAATAAAAAAGATTTTGATAATTATAGAGATTTGTTTAATATCATGGTTAATGAAGTATATGACAATTATGTTAAATTTAAAATTAAAAAAACTATTAAATTTAATGATATTCCATTTCATTTAAAACCATTAATAAATAATATTCATGATCAATATATAATTAAAAATAAAAGAATTAGTATAAAATTTATTAGTAATTATATTACAAAATTACCATTAAAACGTATAATATTTATTATGAATAATTATATAAATTAAATTTTATTATTAATTTCATTTAATATATCTATAATCTTAAGAATAATATTATTTAAACTTTGAATAAGCATGTTTAATGTTTGATTATCATTAGAAAACATTTCTTTTGGTGATAAATTTAATTCAATATAAAATTCAAGTGGATGTGGTTTTCTATATCCACATATATTAATAAATGATTTCTCATTTAAATTAGAAACATGTGATTGGATTATATTACCAATAGTATCATCATAATCAGGCATTTTAATTATAAATAGCTTATCTTTTTTTGTATATTTAAATTTTGATTCTACATCTAATAATAGTATTTTATCAAATTCTTGTATACAATCTTTTAATTTATTTATTAAAATATTAATAGATTGCTTATATAATATTATCGGAGAATAGTAATGATAACCAGTAATATTAAAGTCATACCAATAAGGCTCCGTATTAATATCTCTATGATAAAATCTTTCAATATTTTCAAAGCGATAATCGACTTTAAAGTCATCTAAATTATCTTTATCAATATTTTTTATTTTAATTTGATCATTAAGAGATTCATTAAATTGTTCTTCATCTATATGAAAAGTGTATAGACAATTAGATATATTATTATATTTAGCATGATCATATCCAGTGCCTACATTAGGTATAGCATATAATTTAAGAGATTGTTTTTCATTAGAATTTGTAGATTTTAATTCTGTTATAAATATGTAACTTATTATATCACGTATTTTAAAAGGTTTTATAATAATATTTTTAAGTTTATCAGATAATTTATTGTCTAGATCATAATCATCGATTGTTACATTATCTTTATAAGCACTTGTTTTTTTCAATGGATAAATATTAAAATCATTAGTTGTTACTTTTAAAACAGGATTATCCTTATCATTTGTAACATCAATCATAAATAAGTAGTCATTTTTATATTTGGCTGGATCAATATTCAAAGGAATTAAAGATATCCTCTGTTTCAAATATTCATTATGAACAGATGTATTATTTTCTAGTATTTTAATATTATCAAATGATACAGTATCTATGCTACTAATTAATGTTCTGCGTATTCCATTCATTATACTTTTATCTAAACCAACCGATTCATCTCCCTTTAATTCAAAAGATAATTCATCATTAGAATCTTTTATATTTATATATTCCATTTATATAAGTATTATATTATAATATTTATTATTTTATATTATTTCAAATTTTATGTTTTATTTTTATATTTTTATTAAATAATATTATTATAATGAGTGATAGTATATTATTTATAAGTAGAAGATGTAAATATTGTCAAGAATTATTGATATTAATTCATAAAAATAAAAATGATATTAGTAAATTATTTAAAATTGTAGATATTGATAAAAATCAATTTCCTAAATATGTCACAAGTGTTCCAATTCTTAAATATGGAGATAGATTAATACATGGGTCCGATATTACAGAACAAATTAATATGTATTTATCTGAGATTAGACCAAATAATGTAATTAAATCACATAATGACAATATGATGCCGATGATGTCTAGTAATAAAGATATATATTCAAATAAACATAATACACAAAATAATTCTAATATTATATCAAATAATAATCCTAATAATAATCGTAATAATAATCCTAATAATAATCCTAATAAAGATAACTATGATAATTCAATTAATAATTTAGATTCATATTGTATTGATGGTGTTTGTAGTATAGAATTTTCATCAATTGATGAAAATGAGGTTGATTCATTTATTTATGATAAAGTAGATTTTGAAAGTAATACACCCGAATCATCAAATTTACATGTTAATAGTGATAATGAATCAATTGATAAATCATTGGAAAAATTAATGAATGAACGTAATAATGAATTACCTCAATCTGATAATAATAATATTCAAAATACCTTAAATTTAAGTATGGATTCAAATACGCTAGATTTACGCGTATAAACAATTACAATAAAAATATTCATTATAAATATAATGGATTACGATAAATTAAATATTAAAGCATTAGATTTATTTAAGTCGTTCATCAAAGATATCATTAATGTATATCCAGAACATAAATCAATATTATATGATAAATATGGAGATATTATAGTTGGTGATAGCAATGATATTACTAATTTTTTAGAGAATATAAGCAAATATGAAAAATTAATAACGAATAGAGATAATAAATTATTTAATAAAGAAAATATAATATTCGAAGGTATTCCTATGTCAGAATTATGGAAAGAAGATATTTCTGATTCTACTAAAAAAAACATTTGGAAATATTTACAGACATTCTGTGTAATTCATATTAATCTAAAATCGAGTGAAAGTCTAAAAGAATTATTAAGCGGTGAATCTAATAACTTATCTTCAACAGATAAAAAAGATTTAAAAGATTTAAAAAAAATAAAAAAAATGAAAGATGATATTAATAAGAGCGACTCACTATTTGGTGATCTCAATATTGAAGAAATGTTGGGTAATTCAACAATAGGTAAAATAGCTAAAGAAATAACAGAATCAATTGATTTACCAAATTTAGAATCTCCTGAGGATTTAAGCAAATTATTTCAAGGAGAAAGTATAATGAATATATTTAACACTGTTAATACCACTGTTAAAAATAAAATAGATAGTGGCGAATTAAGTAATGATATACTTAAAAAAGAAGCAGAGGGAATGTATCCTAATATGATGAAAAATGATTTATTTAAGTCTATGTCTGAAACTATGTCAAAATTTAAACCAGAAGAAAGTGCCAGTGGTATAAATAGTGATGGTATTAATATTAATAATAATAATCTTGCATAAATATATATATATATATGACTAATTTTTGGTTTAATGATATGAATATTATTTTGAATAGAAGTTATATAACAGAAGTTATCCCTAATAATAATTATGAGGTTAATAGAAATATGAATGCTATATTTAGAGCTAGTTTATATTTATCTCTAGTAATATTTTTATTAAATAAAAAAACTAATATATTCGCATTACCTCTAATTATAGCAGTTATAACTATAATGGTACATAAAAATAATATAAATATACAAGAAAAAATAATATTATTAAATAAAAATGAAAATAAAAATGAAATTACAATAAATAAAGAAAATAATAACAATAATATAATTAATAAGCTGAAAGAAAAATTAAGATTTCCAACAATTAATAATCCACTTATGAATCTTAATTTAGTAGATCATGATAACAAAATCGCAGTAAATCCAAATAACCAATTAGTAAAAGATGATATAAATAAAAATTTAGATATAAATGTTTATCGAGATCCATCTGATACAAATTACGAATCATTTAATAGATTTTATACAATGCCTGTTACATCCATAATTAATGATCAAAAGGGTTTCGCCGAATGGTGTTATAGTGGTGATAGTGGTTGTAAATATGGAAATCAAAAGGATTGTTACAAAAAAAGAGGCAGAAGTGGTGGATCTACCGGTGGAGGTTTTGGTCCCAGTTAACAGTTATTTAAATTATTTCTTACATTCTTTAACAAATAAAATTTAATAATATTAAATTAATTATAGTTATAATTGTAAACATATGTTATTGTACCTCCCATATAAATTATTAATAAAATGAATAATAGTATATTTCTAATTTTAGTTGTTAATTCTTTTTTATCTATATCTTCTTCATAGTATTCCTCATATTTATATGATATGATAAGTAAATATAATAGAAACCAAACAAGTAAGTAATATGTATGATTAAATTTTTGTAAAACCAGTTTGATAAATATGTTTCATATCACAATTTATTGTATGTGCTATAAAGTACCCAGATGTTGCGAATAATAATGAAAATAAACTAATTATATTATTTTAGATTATTCATTTAATTAATATAATAAATTTTTTTATAATAATAATATATATTATGTCTATAGTTTTTGATAAATCTGATAATTATGAATTAAATCAACCAATGGGATTAAATGACGATAAAAGAATATTGAATATTGAAGCATTACAATCATTACATAGTGGTATTTATACACTTGAAAATCTAAGACCATCTAATATTATTAATCCGGTACAAGTTCAAACAAGTCAAACTGGTATAAATTTAAAAGCAGGTAATGATACTGTTGGAGAACATGGTCATTTAGTGAATGATAGTAATTATTTAAGAACGGAAGAACTAACAAATAAAAATAATATTCACCAATTAAATCCTAGATTTACATTATCTACCCCATATATAAAAGGATTTTTGGATGTTGATAAAGAGACTAGATTAATAAATTCTAATAGTACTTTACAAAAAAGAACATGTAATGTATTATCTGGAAAATCTTTATTAGAAAATTATTTCACACCAATGATTCCCAAGTTAGAAACTACTATTCAAGACAATAAATTTATTATACCAGAAGATTCAATGGATGAATGGAAAAGAGGAGGTATATCAACAAGACAACTATTAAGAGAATATACATATAAGAAAAAATGTTCTGATAATAATATATTAAAAAATTATATTAATAATTAATATAAGTATAATGAGTATATTTAGTCAAAATGATATAAATAATATAAATAATAATAAAGACAAACAAGTATTATTAAATCGTGCTATTGATGAATATAAAACATATAACTATAAGTCCGGTAATAGTCAAATAGATATTTTAAATATTCCTAATTCTAATATTTATGATAAATATAGTATCCTTAATGTAGATAATCATAATTATAATAATTCTAGTAAACAAATTATTAATGATTTCTATTCACTTAAAGAGAAATTAATTCATAGTGATGGTATGGGTATAAATAGATTCTATAATTTATTAAAAAATCCACAATTTAATGTTATTGAAAAATATAATGGAGATAATATTTCTAGAATAGGTATGAATACTACACAATTATACAAAGATTTATGTAATTAAATCTTTATTTTTTTATTAGATATTTTATATTATGAGTGAAATTCAAGAACAAAATTTTAATATTAGTTCAATAACAAATAATCCCATTAATTTAGAAAATGATATGGGTATTAGTCCTCAAAAATTTGCTTCATCAGATGGTCTTAATTATAATAAATTCGATAGTTTAAATCCAGCTAATTATAATTTTGATTATGGTGAAACATATTCAAAAAAAAAAGAAGTAAAATCTTTATTTAATCCATCCATGTACGGTGGAAATGTATATGGTAAAAAGGTAGATAGTGATTACATTGATAAAGATAGATATGATCTAGGTATGTATAGAAATTTTGAAAAATCTACAGAGAGACAATATATTGCTCCTATTGATGAAAAATCTTCCGATAATGTTACAATTGGAAAAATGATCGCGAATAGAAATCATATAGATAACATACGTAGTGAAGTTAATAAAAAAGATAATTATAAGGGTAGAATAATATCAGGAAAATCTATTAACGACTCCCGTGGATTACAAGCCACAGTTAATAAAAATAAAGTTTATAGAGATTATCAAAATTCCCCTGATAAATATTTCATATCTAATACTATTAGCAAACCTGAAATAAGATCAGAAAATATTATGAAATTTACAAACAGATCAATTTTTAATAATAATTTTATGACTAATGTTAAAACATATATTTCAGATCCTGAAAACGTACCCGCTATGCAACTATCTAATCGCCAACAATTATTCTCTAATGATAATAGAAATGTAATTGCTAATAATACATCTCAAAATTTTTATGATTATAATAATTTGGGATACACTGTATATCCAAATGAAAGAGAAACAATAACTGAAAATATTGAAAGAAATAATGCTACTACTTATATTAAAAAATCTACATTAGGTTATGATTCATCTGGACCAAAATATTTAGATAAACCACAGGCCAAGCAAATAATTAATCAGTCCGAATTATTAAATCCAAAAACATATGTTAATAATGAAATCTCAAGAGATAATTTATGTACTTATCAAACAGACCCCACAAAAGAAATTATATCAACTGGTAGAGAACCAACCTTATCAAATGTAAAATTAATGGGAGGCGTTGATCGATTTACAACAGAAACTAAAAAATTAGATGATGATTATATGACACAATATCAAACCGGTTTAACTAATATCTTTGAATATACTCCTATTTCTAGTGATACTAAAAATACTAGAGATAAAGTTGTACTAGATAATAAAAAATTATCTGATAGAATCTCACCTGACTTATTAGATCCTTTTAGAAATAATCCACTGACTAAACCACTAACTAGCTATGCTTATAGTTAAAAATAACATCCGGGATCGTCTATATACATGTCTTTAATAATTTTACTAATATAATACATTATAGAATTATATACTATCATACTTAAGAATATAATTAGATAGCCAACAAATCCACGACATCTATAAGCCATTGTACGTAAAAATGTAAATGCGAACATAGTAACAATTAAATCAATAAATGATTCTATAACCAACCACATTTTTAATCCATAACATTCATCACCACTCATAAATAATAAAAATATCGTTACTAAATTCATTACGAACGCAATTCCTATAGAAATTATATATAAACAAGTAGCAATCATCATCAATATTCCCATATTTCTTTCTATATTTGATTTACATTTATCTTTAAAATTCTTATCAACAAATTTTAAAATACTATTTTGAAATATCATTATCTATATATATATATATAATTATATTTTTTTTGAAAAATTAATAATATCAATTTCTTTTTTTGTAAATTTATTAATATTAATTTTTTTATATATTTGTTTTTTTTCTATTATACTACTATTTTTTTTACTCTTATTTATTATATGTTTCATTTTATCTACTTTATCATTGTATGATTTAATATTATTTGTATAATCATTTATTATTAAATATAATTCATTTATTTGTTCTTTATTTAAATTATTTAAATTAAAAAATATACCATTATTATTTTTTATATAATTAATTTTATTAGATTTAATATAATCATATATTATATAATCTGTCTTATTATCCATATCAATTATCATTTTATAAAATAAATTAATATTCATTATTTATAACTATATATTTTTTTTTTATTTCGGACGACCAATTATTTGAATTGTTTTATTATTATATTTCGTTCTAACAGCAGTTATTTCTATTTTAATTTTATCATTTATATTAATGTTTTTATCTTCAAATCTAGATAGTGGTATTAAAATTAATAATGGACTATCTTCAAATGTACTACCCTCATATTTACCATAATCATTTAATTTAATATATGCTACCACTCCTGCCTTTGTTATATTATTTATATAACAATCAATATTAAGACCTATTACAGGTGATACTAATACTGTTTTATAATTAACATTGTATGATATCTTATTATTACCAATACATTTACCATATTTAGAGCGACCAACTATTACAATTGTATCCTTTATTATATATCCAGATGTTATTGTTTTCCCTTCAAATTTATCTTTTAATTTAACTAATAATATGTCATCTATACCAGATTTAAGTTCACTACTATCTATATATATATCATCTGATAATAATTGCTCATTTATTAAATCAGTTGTCATTATAATAAATATTATATATATTTATTTATATATATTGTTATCAAATTATAATAAATATGATATAATATTAATCAATTTTATTTCCTTTTTCAATATCATCTTCAGATTCAAGATTAGGTAAGATATCTTCTTTTTTATCATAATCAGGTTCAAGATTAGGTAAGATATCTTTTTTTTTATCATAATCAGGTTCAAGATTAGGTAAGATATCTTTTTTTTTATCATAATCAACATTAGGTAATTCATCTTCTAATTGATCATCATATTCTTTTATTCCATTCAAAAAATCTGATATCTCATTTATCTGTTCCACATGATTTTCTGCGTTAGATTCTCCCATGGATTTTTTTAGATTAGATACTCTCCCTATACTTGTTAATTGTTCAATTTCTTTAGAAGCATCATTTTTTTTATGTGTTATAGTATCTGATGATTTATTTATTTTATTAATGTTCTCTGAAACATTACTCCATTTTTTTGATTTATTATTATTTTGTTTTTTTTCTTTCATTTTAATTCCTATATTTGACATTAATTCAGCTGCTTTTTCTTCTTTTGTAGGTTTATATATTTCACATTCATCTAATCCATTACATATGTCAGGCTTTTTTAAAGAAGCATTTGAAAAATTAGATTTAAATTGTTTTATAATAGAATCGTCAATTGTTGGTGATTGTTCTATTAATCTGTCATATTCTAATCTACAAATTTTTAAAAATTCTTTTACTGGTTTTCTTTTTTTTGGAGCCATGGCCAATTCAACTGCTATATTTCTACCAAACTTTGACCACTGAACTTCACTTAATCGATGAGATTCCATTAATTCAGCATATCTTAAGAAATTTTGTAATGTTGATAATATACCCGCAAATATATTAATAGAACCTACTCCAGCCATCGCTAATTGTTTATGTTCATCTGGTACAAAACTATCCATAGCAAAATTAGCTGTCCCGGTTAATGTTGATAATATAATTACTGGTATTGTAAATATGTAATTCATTCGCCTATATAGTTTCTCTGATCTACTATGTAACCATTTATAACAGGTGGCTTTATCTGCCCATTCAGCCATTAGTATCTCCTCTTGTGATGTCCAAGGATCATATTCTTCATTTTTATTGGATTTGGATGCATTCATTATATTATTATATTATATTTTTAATAGTCTCATAATCCTAGTACAATGATTATTATTATATATTGCTTTCCCACTTTCTATATCTTTTATACATTTTTCTGGTAAATTTAATATATTTGCCAATTGTTTCTGAGTTATTTTCATTTCATTTGTTCTCTTATGTATTATCTGTTGTCTAAATTCTGTTGTATATTTCTTATGTTGTAATTTATCTGTGTCAGCTTTTTCTTCTATCTTTTTTATCTTATTATATTCTTGATTTTTATTATTTATTTTTTCTTTTTTTTGTTTTGGTTTCTTATTAATTATTATCTGTTTCCAGTCCTGGTGATCAAATAATTGTTCATCACTCATTATTTATATAAATTATTATATATTTTTATTTATATATTATATATAATTTCTTAAAAAAATAATTTGAAATTGTTTTTTTTTATTTTATCATATAAACAGATAAATAAGTGTAAAGAACAAGAAAATAAAATGCACACATACACATCTAAGCAGCCACGTCAGTGTGGACGACAAAATGGACGACGCAACCAGCCGAAACAACCCAAAAATCGTGTGAAAACACGAGTAAAGGATCAATCGGCTACACATGTCATTCGATCTGTCGACATAACGCATAATAACATTATTCGAATGCGTAATATGTGGATTCAACAGGGTGGTGTGTGGTAAAAAAAGAATAATAATTTACATTTATATATTTTTTTTGTTGTTATAATAAAAAAACTAAATACATACTTATTATTTATTTTTTAGATTATTAGAATCAACTACAAATGATAGAATATAATTATCTGTCGTATCCTTCATATTCTCATCAATATTTAGTAATGATTTTCCAACAATAACCCCATTCGTGAATTTAACACTATTTGTATATCTAGAATTCATTGCACGCATCTCTCTACATAAGCGATACACATCATAATCTGATTTTTTTTGTTGTTGATTCATTTTATCTGTTTTTAATAATAATTTAAAAAAATTAAATCAAATTAAATAAAGCCTAATTCTTCTACAACTTACAATATCCTTGATAGGTCGACTTTAGTTGACCGGTTGTTAACCAAAAGGATACTTTTCTGCTACTGCGCCTGCGTTTGGCACGCACCGAATTGTCAACATTGTTTTGTTTGTTATCTGGCATATTTATTTTTATTTATTTATTATTATTTATATAATATAATTTAAAAAAAAACAATTTCAAATTATATTATTTAATAATATAATATAGATAATATTAATTATATAAATCACTCATTTATAATATGTATAATTATTAATATCTTTTTATATATATAATTATATATATATGTCAATATTCACTAAAATATCAAATGATATAAATCGTGTAGCTGATGATAGTAATGATGAATTTAAATTCTTATATAGTTATAATCAATGTACTAATACAGATGCTATGTGGGGTAATAATAATGGCCCACAATTCCAAAACATAAGATCAGAATTATCTAAAGATATTAATGCTTACTATTTACCTAAAATGAATACAAATTGTGTATCATGTAATAGTTTATGGGGTAACTCTACTAGTAGAAAAATGATTGTTCGTGATTATTAATTAAAAAAATAAAAAATGGACAATGCGGGAGTTGAACTCGCATAGTTGGACTTACGCCGGTGGATTGAAAGTCTCACCCCTTTCGGAACTACCCAGACCAGTTCTGGATTGCCCATAATAATATTATAATATAAATTTAAAATTAATTTTTCATTTTCAAAATTATAATTTATTATAACATTTTCTACAAACTGGTATATACTTATCTTTTTCACCAATGTCAATTATTTGGTCATTTTTATTTAATTTTTTAGAAAAAATAGCATCTGTTCCATCTTTACATATAGAACAATATGCTTTTAACATTTTAATATTATCAGCATGTGGGTATAATCTATATAATTCTCCGAAATTATTTCTATTACTATCACCATTAAGTCCAATTATAATAACATGTTTATTGTTATTATCAACAGCATTCGTTACAAAATTATATAAATCATCAAAAAATTGGCACTCATCTATAATTATATATTCACTATTATTATAAATTTCTTTAGGAACATCTATTAAATTTTTTAATGATATACATTCGATTTTATTTTCATCATGAGTAGAAATATTATTATTAGAATATCTATTATCTAAGCGAGAATTTATCTTTAATACACTTTTATTTATTGAAGTTAATTTTTTATAAATTTTTAAAATCTCAGTTGTTTTACCAGAAAACATACATCCACATATTATTTCAAGTGACATAAAAAAATATATATATAAATAAATATTTTTTTATGTTTAAACACTTATAGTTCAACGTCATTCATATGATCTGCTAAATCTTCAACATCTATATCTACTGTCATTTCTGAGTCTACACAAGAATCTCCATCAACTTCATGACCATCTGGTGGACCATCATTCAATATAGCTTCCTCTTCATATTGTTCCCTCGGATCATAACCCATAAGTCTAGGATAATAATTTGGATCTAATTGATTCCCATATAAATATACGTTAAAGACGATGTCTAATAACTCATTAATCATTTTTAATTTTCTTATTTCTAAAGGAGACCTGTTTCCACTCTCTTTTGAATCAACGTATAAATATTGAATAGTTGACATTTCTTCATCTTCTAGATAAGCATTGCCCCTACCCTCATCAGTAATAACACGTTGATCACTTACGATATAATTAAAATTGAATCTTTCTATATCTTCCAAAATATCAGATATATTAATATTGGCCATTTATTATGCGTTTATAATATTATTCTTTATAATAAATCAAATTATATAATAGAATAATTAAAAAATAATAAAGCGTCTATTATTGTGTCAAACTTGTAATCAACGTAATGTGGTTTTTCTTTATATGATGGATTAATCCATACAGTTATCCAATTAAACTTTTTAGCCGTTTTTAAATTTATTAATAAATCGTCATAAAATATTATATCTATAAATGCACATCCATTTGGAAATAATGCTTTTAATATAAATAAATATGGATCAAGATATGGCTTAATTCTTTGATTTTTATATAAATTATCTCTTGCGAATATATAATTAAATGTAGGTGTATTCATATGTAATAATGCGTCATAAGCATGACCAAATGTTCCATTAGTAAATATAAATTTATATTTAATATCTTTTAATAATTTATTTAATAAATTATTAGGTTTAATATCATCATAATTTTGATAACTATTTGACATTAATAATGTATCATCTAAATCAAATATATGGATCATTTAATATATACATATATTTAAATAGATGGTTATAAATATATATATATAATATATATATGGCAGATTATAATAATGAACCTATATTATCTCCAGAGGAAAATAGATATGTATTATTTCCAATTCAACATTCAGATATATGGGATATGTATAAGAAAGCCATGGCTAATTTTTGGACTCCTGAGGAGATAGATCTATCTAAAGATTTAAAAGATTATAATTCATTAACTGAAGATGAAAAATATTTTATAGAAAATGTATTAGCATTCTTTGCGGCATCTGATGGTATTGTTAATGAAAATTTATTAGAAAAATTTTCAAATGAGGTTCAATATTTAGAAGCAAAATGTTTCTATGGATTCCAAATAGCTATAGAGAATATTCATAGTGAGACATATTCACTATTAATCGATACATATATTAAAAATGATAATATTAAAAAGAAAGAGAAATTAATAAATGCGATACATACAATTCCAAGTATAAAGAAAAAAGCTGATTGGGCTTTAAAATGGATTAATGATAAAAGATCATTTGGAGAAAGATGTATAGCATTTGCTGCGGTTGAAGGTATATTTTTCTCTGGTGCCTTTTGTTGTATATTTTGGCTAAAAAAGAGAGGATTAATGCCGGGATTGTGTCAAAGCAATGAATTAATATCAAGAGATGAAGGAATGCACACCGAATTCGCAGTACTACTTTATAATAAACATTTGAAAAATAAACCATGTGATGATATAGTAAAAGATATAATAATGGATGCTGTTAAAATTGAAAAAGAATTTATAACTGAATCGTTACCGTGCTCATTAATTGGAATGAATTCTAATTTAATGTCACAATATATAGAATATGTTGCTGATAGATTACTTCAAATGTTAAATATTGATAAAGTATATAATTCAAGTAATCCATTTGATTTTATGAATCTAATTTCGATTCAAGGTAAAACTAATTTTTTTGAAAAAAGAGTCGGGGAATATTCAAATATTGCGAACCCATCTGGTGAATCAGAACAAGTATTTACTTTAGATGAGGAGTTTTAATTATTTTTAATAATTGTAATGTCTATTATCTTATTATTTTCACTGTCATATTCTATATTGTAATGTTTATTTAATTGTGAATTATAAATATTTCTTATTATATCTTTTTTTGTTTCATCGTCCATTTCATTATTTTCATTTAAATATTTAAATATATACATTTTTTTATACCCATTTAATAATTTATTCCAATTAGGTTTTTCTGACATAAATGTTTCAGATTCTTTATCTAATTTGCCTAAAAGTAATGATGTATTTAATAACGGATCATATTTATTATATAAATTATTGCTTTTCCGTTTATATTTTATTATATCATTTAAATCATTCATATTAATATATAATATAATAAATAACCTTATATTATTTTTTTATATTAATTATATTATAATGAGTGGTTTAGAATTAATCTCAACAGCTGCTAAAATGGCAGAAAGTAAATATACAATGGATTTAAATTCTCCCGAAATTAAAAAAATAATTAAAATTGTTGAAGATTTTTTAAAAACAAATAAATTAATATGTTATGGTGGTACTGCCATTAATAATATATTACCAAAAAAAGATCAATTCTACACAGGTGATGAATTCCCTGATTATGATTTTTATAGTAATGATGCAGTTAATGATGCTAAAAAACTAGCTAATATTTATCATGAACATGGATTTATTAATGTACTTGCTAAAAGTGGTGTTCATTTTGGTACATATAAAGTATTCGTAAATTATTTACCAGTTGCTGACATTACACAACTAGATTCATTATTGTATAAAAATATATCTGAAGTTGCCTTTATTCGTAAAGGAATATATTATTGTACTCCAGATTTTTTAAGGATGAATATGTATTTAGAGTTATCAAGACCGAAAGGCGATGTCTCAAGATGGGAAAAAGTATATAGTCGTTTAGAATTACTAAATAAAAATTATCCAATTAAACACACAGATTGTTTAATTAGAAATGTAGATAATTTAAAATATTTTGATACAATTGTTAAATGTTTTAATTCTAATAAATGTGTATTTTTTGGAGGTAAAGCATTAAATATATATTCTAAATATGATGATAAACTTAATAATTCAAGATCTATTATAGATGTTTTTCATGAAAATCCCATGAATTGTATTACTAAACTTAAAAAACTAATTCCAGAAATTAATTATATAAAAGATAATGGTATTCATGAAATATTTCCTCCACATTACATTTTAAAAATCAATTCTGATGTTGTAGCTATTATATATGAACCTATCGCATGTTACTCATATATATCAATAAAATATAAAAATAAAGTTTATAAAATTGCATCAATTTTTACTTTACTTAGTATGTATTTTATGTTTATGTATGTCGATAAATGTACAATATATAATACAAATAGATTAATGTGTATAGCCAGTATTATATATGATATTAATGAAAAAAATTTCGGTAAAGGAATATTTAAATCGATTCCAATTAATTGCTATGGAGAAATGAGAACATTAGAAATTATAATGGATGAAAAATCTGAAATGTTTAAAAAATTAAAAGATAAGAAAGATTCAAAAGAATATGAATTATGGTTTTTAAAATATGATCCTAGTGAATCTAATAAATCTAAATATAAATATAAATCTAAGTCTAAGTCTAAGTCTAAATCTAAATCTAAATCTACAAAAACATTAAAAAAAAAAGGAGGGTCAAATAGTAAATGTATAATTTATTATATTCATTCAGATACATGTGGACATTGTTTAGATTTCAATCCCACATGGGATGAATTAGAAAAAGATTATTCAGATAAACATATTATGAAAAAAATCAATATAGAAAATATGCCTTCTCATATACAAACGAATACTGTACCATATATCGTCGCTCAAAAAAATAATAAATTAATTGATTTTACAGATAAACGAACACCATCAAATTTAATTCAATTTTTAGATAATTTATAAAATTGTTCTATCAATCTAAATAGATGGTTTAGGTAATATATTAAAATTATATTTTTTTGATTCATTTGATAAAAATAATATATTTGTATTCGCATAATTTATAAATATTTCATTTAAATAATCATAATATTTAAAATCACTCTTACAATAAATATTACTAAATTTTAAATATTTATTGTTTTTTAATTTACTTATTTTTATTTCAGTTTTAAAATCAGTTATCTTTTTTTTGCCATCACAAATATAATTTAAATTTTTTCTTGTCCCAACATCCCATACAGGCAAACTAAAAAGAAAAGATACTTTTTCTTTATCAATATTATCAACACTATTATCAATTGCTTTATTTATATGTTTAATTATATATGGTGGATTTATTAAATAAATACCTTTTATAAATATAGCATTATAAAAGTTTCCTAAACATCCAAAATATTTTTCTAGATCATAAAATAATCCAAAATAATAATCTAATGTATGATTTAAAAATGAGGCAAATCCCTCAACTTCCATATTATTTTCTTTTTTAAAATAATTATAGTATTTTGGTTGTATACTCCCAAATATTCCTCCCCAATATCCTAATGATTTATATCTAAATAATAAACACCATATAATTAAATCTATATCATAATTAGATTTAATTATATTTTGTTTTAATAATCTATTATATGTTTTCTTTTTTATAATTTGTGAATGATTTTTGTATTGTAATTTTATATCATTTTTCATTTTTTTTTTAACAATATAGAAATTATTATCTTCAATATTTTTAATTTCTTTTATATAAATTTTTATATCTTTTATAATTGATTCTCTTTTTTTATCATCGTTTATATCAACTTTATAAATTTTAGAACATAATACTGGATCATCTGTATTTAAATTATATATATATATCCATATAAAAATATATCTCCAATTTTAATATCATATTTATCATTAATATTATTTATTGCTTTTTTTCTTAATAATTCTTTTTCTGGATTAGGTATCTCATTTGTATGATTTACTTTATATAATAATTTGGAATATTCTGAAGTGAATATTCGTTCTTCCATAATATATATAATATTAATATTTAATTAATCATCTATTGTATTTCTATCAAAACCATCTAAATCATTATTGCCTTCAACATCTCCATCATTGAAACTATATTCATCATAATCCGCATCATCCGTTTTTTTTGGTTTATGTAATCTAACATCTGGTTTATTTAATCCATATTCTCCTAAAACATCGGTTTCAACTGAATTCGATTGTTGAATCTCATTAATAATCTCCAACCTTTCTTGTTCAGTTGCTTCTTTATATTCATTACTATCAATATAATCTTGATTTTCTTGAGCAGCTGCCTGATACCAATTAGATATTCCATAATTTTGTTTTTGTACTGCTAATAATCTTTCTTCGGGTGTCATAATATCTAATTTTTTTATCAATGATTGTTTTTCTCTTTCTTTCTGTATACTAAGTTTTTCAGATAATGTAGACTCTTTATTATTTATCCATTGTGGATCTAAATATTCTTGTATCATATTTGTTATAATATCTATAAAATATGATGTAATTGTAGTAATTGAATCTTCTAGTCTATCTTTATTATTATTTTCTAATAATTCATATAAAACATTATCTATATTTGGAATATCAGTGTTTAATGATGACATATTCTTTATGTAATCGACATATGAATAAAAATAATTTACAAATATATATTTCATTATATATTTCGCATATTTTTTAGTAAAATGTGAATCATCAATTCCAATTAATAAATCCATATTTTTTGTAATATTTGATATATAATTTGTTAAATTAATAAAATAATCTGCTTTTTCAAAATACTTTTTAAATACTCGGTCACCGGATTTTATAAATATATCATTGTGCATTGAATATCTTTTTGTTTTCAAAAATGTACTCATTAGATCTGAATTATATTGATTTCTCATCCAATATTTCGGTATTTTCGTCTTTTCATCAATATTTTTACTTATTAATATTGTCATCATTTGTGTGTCATATATGGATTTTTTAATGAAATCATCATGATCATCTAATATTTTTTTAAAGATATCTTCCAATTTTATTGATTTTAAATATTTATTTATTTGTGATGATTTTTCTATAAATTCTATTATATCTTTTAATTTATCATTTGTTTCTTTTATTATACTACTATAATAACCACGATATAATGTTTCATAATTTTTTTTCTTACCTTCTGGATTTAATAATTCAGTTGTTAATTCTTTTATTTTTTCTAAATTATTATTCATTTTATCAATATTATTGCTTTCTATAAATGATTTAATTCTATTCTCCACTTGATTTATTTTAAAACTATTATTTATAGGTAATTTTGTTTGTATATGAATTTCGCGAATGGTTGAATATATATTATCCACATTTAATGATTTATGATAATTACTTAAATGTATATTATTATCAAATGATATAAATCTACTAGTAATTATATGTTTATCATTATATATTATTCTTCCATATTTATTATAACAGAATTTATTCTTTAATTTTTTTTTAGTTTCATCAGTAACTAATTCATCTGAATATAAATTTGTAAATATATATTTATAATGTCTTTTTGGTTTAGTAACAAGGTATGTATATTGTAAATTATTAAATATAATATGATTATATATATCTAATACATCATTCTTATGTAATTTATTAATATCATATAACATCTTTTTTATATTGTTGAATTTTACTTTCTTATTAATATTAAGATTGTCATAACCATACTTTTTTAATATAGTATTAATATTAGTTGTATTAGTATCTTTTTTAAATTTATGTATTAATAAATTTATATATTCATTTTTTTCTTGAACACCATGTAGATTAACTATATATCTTGATAGTATTCTAAATGATTTGTTATATAATAAATAAAAATTATTGATTGAATACTGAATATATTTTATTTTTAATTTATCAATAGATGTAATATCAATAATATTTTCAATAGCATAACCCGATATATTTTTTCTTATTAAATATTGTTTATCATTTTTATTATTTTTAACTTTATCATTTATTTTATTAATATCCTTATTATTGGGATTAGGATTATATGTTGTCCAATATTTTTTTATAATTCCAATAGAACTAGTATCTTTATGTTTATTGTATTTATTAATTCTTTCAATTATTTTATAATAATATGGAGATATTATGTATTTAATAGCATTTATTATTTGTATCTCTGGTTTTGTAGATTTTGTATTTTCATATTCTTTTATAAATAATGATGCGTATTTCCAAAAATCTTCATAACTATATATCTTACAATAATCTTTTATAATTTTTATTATATTATTAATCATAGACATATTAATAGATGAATCATCATCTGATGTATTTAATTTCTCATATGATTTATTTGTAAAATCTATTAATTTAATGTCCTTTTCATTAATTGTATATTCTGGTATACTCGTTTGTATATATATAATCGTTACAATATATAAATATATTAACTGATTAGAATATATAAGATATTTTTGTGTGTTTAATATAATTGATTTTAATTTAGTTTTTGTTAAATTTTGTTTATTTGCTTCGACTATTATAGGATGATTTGTTGTGCTCACTAAATCATTATTATATCTCTTATTAGCAAATTCATCATTTTTAATTAATTGATAATTTGAAAATATCTCATATATATCTTTATCATTTAATTCAACACTTAATGATCTAGATATTTGTTTTATTCTCTCTACTATTTCTAATTCAACATTTGATAATTTATCTAATATATCTAATTCATCGTTTTCTATTTCTTCATTAACTATAATACCTACATCATCAAATTCATTTACAACTGAAAATTTTTCCTCACTTATATATTCACCACAATTTTTACAATATATTATTCCATCTGTTGGTTCCGTTCCATATAAATTTATTAGTGAACTATAAATATCTTTATCATAATGCATTCGACTAGATAAAACATGATGTTTACATATATCTCTTTCATTATTATGTTTGGTATATAACCAATTATCATTTATTTTACTTTTAGTGAATTTCTCTATATATTGATTCAAATAATAATTCCTTATGTTAATATCTGTTTGTTTAAATATATATTCTTTTATAAGTAATAATCTTTCATCTATATCTATTTTTTTAATTTCATATTTTATTGGTATGAACTTATTCGCAGATTTATTTATATCTTGAATAGAATATTTAATTAAATTATTTATATATTTAATATCCTCAACTGTAAAATCTTCTATCTTAATATCATATATAAATAATAATCTTTCTATATCATTATAATTATAGATTGGTATATTAATTGTTTCTAATATATCTTTTATACTTGGTAATTTTTCTAAACTATCTACAAATAACTCTTTATTATATATTTTATTTGTTAAATTATATACATTTATATTATTTAGATCGAAATCTTGATTTTCCATATTTTTAAATATTATATTCTCATAATTATCTGATATATATTTCCCAAATGGTAAATTTGTATATCTTGTTTTATTATATATAATTTTTTCTTTCAATGATAATGATCTATTGTTCATTTTTATATTGTCATAATAGTTTGCTACTTTTAATGGTAATGTAATAAATGAAATCATATTCATTGATCTCTTTGGTATAATATTCATCATTATTCTTTGTTTATCTACATTCGTAGACATATCAATTGGATTTATTGTTTTTCTATCATCTATATAATATAATCCATTATTTCCAATACATCCTTCATTCATACAATCTGTAAAATAACGACCACTATGATTTATAACATATCCCGAATTATTTGTTTCTTCACTTTTATATGCTTCATAATTATCATTCATTATTATGCTTAAAAATTTTTTATAATTCACACCTTCTGTTAAACGTTCTATATCTGTTAAATCTTTATATAATTCTTCATCTGTATATATTTTTGGTTTTATGTCAAAAACAGGTATCATCCAGTTTGATAATTCATTTTTATTTATTATATTCTTTGTTTTATAATCATATTTAGTTTTATTTATAATATTTAATAGTACATTTACATCTGATAATAATTCTTTTAAATGTGTTGGATTATCTGTATTATATGATAATATTAGTTCACTCAATATAATTTCTCGTTTTTCCGTCTCCGTATATTCATAATTTTTATATGATGCATCATCCGTTTCTAATTCAATCTCTGGATATATATCTTGTTTTAAAACACTATTTGTTACCTCATCAAATTCTGATGTATCAAATTCTATAATTTTCTCAATATCTAATATCTCATATTTCTTTGTTTTTAGAATAATCTTATTATTATCATCTATCTCTAATGTTATTTTTTTATTATCATTGTCATCTTCTATTGTTATCTTTTTTTCTATATCATTAATATCTATAACATGTCCTATAATATCATTCGTCCTAAAATATATTAAAAAAAGATCATCAATTGATATATTCTTATTATATGTATCATCCATATTATAATATATTATATTATAATATATTTTAATATATTATAATAGACTAAAAAATTACCTATATTTTTTAGTATTCATTATTCATTTATATTATATGAATAGATTTTAAGATAACTTATTTTTTAAATTTTATACTAATAATTTGAATTTTTTATATTTTTTTTATTTTACAGCATACCCGTTTGCTTTGACTCGTAACACTTCGCTAATTAGCAAGGTTGGTTGCGTAAAAAAACACGGGTAGGTTCTCAGAGACGCTTAGGAGATTGCGAGAAGAGAGCCACGGGACGAGGATTATAAGTTCCAGAGAGGAGATGAGTGATCTCTGTAATGAACCACTTGATGGGTACGATGACTTTCCAGAGGAAGCGATGATGATACAGGAGCAGGCATGGCAGATCATGTTTAAGATCCCGGAAGATCTCGGGGATCTCAGGAAGAAGATGATGTTCTACATGAAGCTACAAGATAGTCTTACGGAAAGAATGTTGAGGGATCTGAAACTGGATAAAAACACGGAACTCGAGGACGAGAACAAGAAACTCCAGGAGGAGAACGCGAAACTCCAGGAGGAGAACGAGAAACTCCAGAAAGAGAACAATAGGCTCCAGAAATTCCGTCGCAAAGAGGCGGCGGAACAAAAGGACCTAGATTATCATCGGGACCGCTTGGGACTTAGTATGGACTCGACGCGCGAACAAATCGTGAAGGCAAACAGAATACATCACGAGCAACGATTACGTGAAATTGCGGAGTGTAAGGAGCGAAAAAAGACGGCGAAGAATCAGTGGCATGCTGAGCGTGCTATAGCTACGGCGAATGGGGTAGAATTTGAGACGTGGAAAGAGAGGGCGTCGAATCTTGGAATAGATAAGTGGCTTAGTAAGCCAGTGATAAGACCCGACCGCTGTTCCGATGGTAATCTCATGATCTATCTAATGGTGAAAGACTTACCATGATCTACTTGATCCTTAAATCCCACAACGTGAATAAGCAAACACGATAAACATAAGCTAAAAGGTACACCTTCCACGTGTATTTTTTTTAATATTCATTATTCATTATTTTTTTTAATATTGGTCTACTAATTATTATATCATGATCCATTTTTAATTTTTTAATACAATCACCAATATTTAAATCATAATGATTTTTATATGTTTTAATTATATTTACTTTATTGTCATCGTATTTTTTTTTTGTTTTTTTAGATTCTGATGTTTCATATTGTAACTGAACACCATAGGATGTTTGAACATATCCCGTAATATTTAATTTACCATATGTTATTGAATCGTGACATTTTTTACATAATTGAACTAAATTATGTTTATTATTTTTATGAAAATGATCAATCATATTATTATCATTTGCAGATTGTTGTTCTTTTATATGATGTGTTTCTTTTGCTGGTTTACCACATATTTTACATTCATCCATTATTATATCATTATTGTAATTTGATTTTTTAACATACTTATCTTGTAATTTTTTTTGAACTGAATATGCAATATCTATAAATTCTTTAGATATTCCCATTGCTTCACATACATTTAGTCCATATATAGATGGACCAGATCCAGAAGATAACTTTCTATCGTATATTATTTTTCCTCCAATATTTTTAATTTTTAAATGATATATTGATAAATTTTCAATATTATTTACTATATCAATATCATTTAATTGATGTAAATGTGTTGTAATCATATATGATACATTTTTTTTTGATAACATATTTAATCCTGCAGAAACTATTGATAATGCTGATATTGTTTCTGTTCCTGAACATAATTCATCTCCTAATACTAATGATTTGTTATCTGATCTCTTTTCAATCGTTCTTAATTCCTCCATTTCTATAGCAAATGATGATTGAGATCTAAATATATTATCATTATTTAATATTCTTGTAAATATTTGTGTATATATTGAATATTTAAAACTGTCAGCAGCAACATATAATCCAGCTTGAGCCATAATTAAATTCAATCCTATCGATTTCATTAATGTAGATTTACCACACGCATTTGTCCCATATAATAGCATCCCTGATTTACTTTTCCCTATATATAGATCATTTTTTACATATTCTGTTTCTTTATTAATCTTTTCAACTATTGGGTGTCTAATACCTTTAACATCAATATGACTCACATCTTCTATTAATTCCGGTTTAACATATTTATTGTCTATCGATATCTTTGCTCCTGTTGTTAAAAAATCAATATTCGCAATATAACTATTTATATATTTAAGTGATTCCTTATATATTCTATAATTCGTCTCAATAAATTCATTATATAAATATTCTATTCGTTTTAATAAGTTATCTTGTAATTCTATTAATTCTGATGATATCTTTTTTATAATTGGCGTCTCAATCATCATATTGCTATTATCTTTTTTCTTAAATATAATATCTTGTGTATTAATTTTAGCTAGTACATTATTATTACTATCTCTTATATGTATATTCGTATTCCCCATATTTTTAATTTTCTGTTTTAATTTTGAACATCTTGTATTTGTTAAATATATATATAATGAATTATCTTTATCTGTACTATATTTTACAAAACTATTAGAATTATGTTCTATAATATTAGAAAATCTATAACATAATCTTTCTATTAATACTATATATTCATCATTTTTAATACTTATTTCATCTAATTTTTTATCATACCCATTTTTAAATATAGATTTTTCTAATGATTTTGATGTATTTACTATATTTGAAAAGTCAAATGATTTATCTAATTTATTATAATATTCTTTATACTTATCATACAACTCCGTATTAATATTTAATAATTTTTTTTCTAATATATATCCGATTGATTTATTCACAAATTCATATGATAAATAACTAGAATATAATTCATTTGGTGTTAATTTATTTATACTCATTAAACGTAATGTTTTCTCTATATCTGATATATATCTTAAATATTCTCTTATATTGTCATAATGTTTATTCTCTATTAATGATTGTATCATATCATATCTTTCTTGTATAATATTATTATCAACTGATGGATAAAGTAATCTATTTTTCATAATCCTAGATCCCATTGAAGTTACACATTTATTACAAATTTCTAATAAAGATTCATTTTTTCCATGATAGTATGAATAATTATTAATAATATTAAGCTGTCTTATTGAATTCGAATTAAGTACTAAATAGTTTTTTGGAATATATTCTATCGGATGATTAATATTTTTTAATATATCAGGCTGATGATCTTTAATGTATTCTAATAAATAAATATATGAATTTAATAATTCTTTCTTATATGATAAATCAAAATAATCAATTGGTTCTATCATTATGTTTAATTTAAATATTTTATCTAATAATTCATTTTGATATGATATTGATTTATATATATTGTCATCATAATGATTTATTCTAATTGTAATATCTGATATATCCCATTGATTCATTACTATTTCATCTGTTAAATTATAATTTTCTGTGTGAAAAATTAATTCACTAGGATTATAAAAATGAATTAGTCTTGTTATTTCATCCATCCAGTATTTTTCCTCATTATTATGTATATAATGTATATAATTCTCACCCGTTGATATATCTATTGATGATACTCCAACTATGTGAAATTCCTTATTACATCTTGTATATTTTTCAATATATATAGATAACATGTAATTAGAATCCTCTTGATGTTTAATATTCGTACCAGGTGATAGTATATTTGTTACTTCTCTCTTTATAAATGGTTTTTCTGTTATTTGATCTACAAATACTATCGTATAATTCTTATTTAATAATAATGGTACATATTTATCATATGATATTATAGGAAATCCTCCCTGATAATAATCTTTGTAATTATCTTTATCTTTGTATTTTTTCTTAGCAACTGCCATATTAAGAACTGTATTACACAAATAATGTATATTCGGTTCACCATAAGATATCTTATCATCAACATAACATAGTTCATAAAAAGATCCTAATTGCATTAATATTACAGTATTATCACCATATTTTTTTTTATATTTTTTTACGTAATGATCATATTCTAATAATATGTGTTGTTTTTCCATATTTATATATATTTATATATACTATATTTTAAGTGTCAATATATTTTTAATTTTCTTGTATATTGTATATAGTAATTATGTTATTCGATCTAAATACACAGGTTAATAATTATAAAATAATTAATGATTTTATTGAAATTATAAAAAAAGATATTGATAATTATGATAAACTCTTCGCAATAAATAAAGGTGATAGAAAACAAGGTGATAAAAAACAAGATAATATAAAACAAGATAATATAAAACAAGATAATATAAAACAAGATAATATAAAACAAGATGATATAAAACAAGATGATAAAAAACAAGATAATATAAAACAAGATAATATAAAACAAGATAATAGAAAACAAGATGATAGAAAACAAGATAATATAAAACAAGATAATATAAAACAAGATGATATAAAACAAGATGATAAAAAACAAGATGATAGAAAACAAGATGAATTATTAGATTTAATATCTGATAGAAAACGCATTGATTTAAAGTTTAATAATTGTGATAATAATTATTTATTGATTATTGAAGATAAAGAATTATTATTTTCATATCCACCAATTGAAAAATTTTTATATGATATATCACCATCATATAAATATATAAAAACAAGTGATGGTAATAATAAAAATAAGTGTGTCTGTTATGCTACATTGACTATTCCAACTACTTTGAATAATGGCCCCATTAAAATTAACAATAGTTACTATTCTGATAATGAACTTAATAATTTTAAAAAATCTTTTTTAGATATTAAATGTAATAACTTACTTAATTTAACAGATATGCTATTATATACCGGTATAATAAATGATGACTGGTATATTCCAATTAATAATCTATATAGTAATAAGGTGGTTGTTAAAGAAAATATATATAATAATAATATAATTATATCAGAATATTGTATTCAATTATTTCAAAATAATAGAAAAAATATAAGTTTTTTTACACCAAATCTATATTATGAAAATAATAAAATAAAAATTGATATTCAATATAGTGAAAAGAATCAAAAAGATATGGATTATTTAATATATACAACATATCTTGGGAAAAAGTATGCCGATGATAAATATAATCTATCATACACTGATAATAAAAGTAATAATAATTATCTTATTAAAGATGATGGAGAATATAATAATATAAAATGTATATATAACAATAATGTTGTATTATTAGACACTATTGTTAAACGGGGTAATGTTGATAATTTTTTAAATGATACATGTAAATCAGTTAAATTAATGATGATTAAAAGAGCAAATAAATTAACAGAGGTTTTAAATAATTTTAGAATTGGAAATATAATTGGATATGAATTATTACATTTAATATGTAGTTATACTCTTTGTTATCTAATAATTGATAAAGTAGAATTACTAAAAATAAATGATTTATATACATTCAATAAATTTGATGAAGAGATTGAACCTATAAAAAAATATAAAGATGTGTTTAATAAAAGACTTCAGAAAAAATTACAAGTTAGATTAACGGGTGGTAATAAAAATAATAAAAATAAAAACAATAATAAGTTTGCGTATTATAAAAATAATATGGACAATGAGTATATAGCATTTGTAAATGAATTTTATAGTATAATAAATAGAAATTCTATTATAATTAAAAATATTCTAAATAAAAATATTCAATAATATATATATATATATATTATTAATGGGAAGTGATCAATCAAGAACTGGTTGCGATAAAGCATGTGAAACACCTTTATCAAAAGTATTAGATAAACATGTTAATAGAACCTCTAATTCTTTTTTTGTAAATAATGATAGAGATTTAACTATAAAGGAAAAAAATGTACAAGATATTACAATTAGTTGTCCCGATGATAGTGAATTTAAAAATTCAGATAGATATATAGAATCAGATAAAATATGGGCACCTGTTGCGGCACAAATAGGAGTAGCTGGGGGAAAATATAATGAATGTAGAACACCAGCTTTTTGTGATGATGTTAATATTACTGCTAATATAGATTCATCACAAAAAGTTCAGATGACCGATTTAACTGAGTATAGTCCGGAGGCAGCAGCATCTGATAATACTAATATTGCTTCCGTTGTAAGTAATTCAACACAATTTTTAGATCAAAGTACATTCGGTAATTCTGAAGGTATTAAAAATTTACAGCAAATGTCTAATATTGACTTAGAAGGACAAAATATAAATGAACAGAATGCATCAATAATTAATAAAATTTTAATGGATACCAGTATTGATAATGAACAAAAGGTAGAACTAAAAACGGATAGTATTGGTGTATTACATAAAATAAATGATTCATGCGCACCACCAGCTAAAATTAATCTAAATACTGTATCTAATCAAAATATTAGATTAATGACATCTGCTGGAAGTAAAGCAGCGATGGAATCAATTAATTCAATAGGAGTAACAACCGACACTGATAATAAAGCAGATGTAGAACATCATAATGTTGATACAAATGCCATTGTAGATAGAGTAGGTGATACAGTAGATAATACAGTAAATACTATAGGAAGTGTTGCTAATAATGTTGTAGATACAGGTCGAACATGGATTTATGGGGTGGTAGCTATTATTATTTGTATAGTTGTTGCAGTAATTTTCTTTTTTAGACGACGATCTGGAAATACACAAGTGGTAGAATCGGATGAGAATCCAGCGTACGGTACGCGGGGTACGCCTGGACTCGCTGGTGGTGGTAAAATTTTAAATTGTATGAATAGTTTTAAATTAACTGATGAACAATTAATTATGTCGGTCATTATTATTTTATTATCATATAATATATATAGGTAATGCCTGCCTCATTTTTTGATTGTTGTTTAAATAGTAATAAGCAGGATGGATGTGAAAATTTATCTGGTAATTATTCATTAGAATTTACAAATAATAATTATGAATATGGTACTAATTGTTCATCTTTATTTAATGATGCTTATATAACATCATATAAGTCAGATCATAGTAATCTATTAACTGGAGAAAACAACTATGGATATGATAGATACTTAAGTGATTATATAGAAAATTATAATTTAGCTAAAAATTGGGGTTATCCTATAAAATTTAATAGTGTATTTTATGCTCTTCATAGTACAAATGAACAACTATCATCCGATGGAAATAATAAAAATTATCATGTTAGTAGTCATAGTAGTGATAATTTAAAAAATATAGATAAAATATATAGTGACAGTAATTATAAACTAGATTATTTTGTAAAACATAATTTAAATAATGTAGAACATAATTTAGAAGAAATGTGTTCTACACAACCATATAGATATTGGAAAAATAATTCATTATCAGCATCTTTATGTAATATAAATGAGATGAATGAAATAAATTTCAATGGTTCAGATGTAGAAAATGGTTCTGACTTATGTATGTATAAAATAAATTCAGATGGTTCTATAAATAATAATGAAATTGAAACTAACTCATCAGATTGTGAAAATAAATATTTAGAATGGACAACAGATAAGTTTAGTGATTTAAATGTTGATCCATCTAAAAATATACCATATTATCCTTCTTTTACTAAATATGTAAAATGTAGATATGATAATGGTTCTTGTACTATGAGTAAAAGAGTAGTTAGTGCTTCACTAGTTAATGAATGTTTAGAATATACAGGATGTACTAAAGATAATTTTAATTCTTATAAATGCGACAATGATGATATTTCTTCAATTGAAAAATACACACTGGATTTTTTTACAACTAAAGGTTATAATCGTCAATATTCAAATTTATGTTCCTGTGCTTATGATAATTCAGATTATTATAAGATAATGTATGATGATTATTATTCATTCATTTGTAAATCATATGGTGTTGACGATGTAAATATAGGAAAATGTATAAATGCTTTTAAAGATAATGATGTTAAAAAAAGAAGTAATCATGAAATATGTCAATCTCTTGTTTCTCCATGTAGTAATGCGACTATAAAAAACTATGATGATTGCGCTAAAAAAGATAACGATCAATATATACAAATATGTTCTCAACGAATATCACAATTTGGTGATGGTACTATTAATGCTAATACAAGTATTGATTGTAATCAAAAAATAACAGATTTAAATAATAATGCGGGAAATGCATCGTTTCTTTCATCCTCCAATAGCACTAATCTAACTCCAAGTCCAAAACAAACCAATATCACAACTGTTCCATCCAATACAACTGTCCCACCTACTAAACCAGATGATACAACTGTCCCATCTACTAAAACAGAGGATAATACATCTTATATAATTGGTTTTATTCTATTTTGTTTAGTTTGTTTAGGTTCATATATTGCTTATCAATCTTATTATAAAAAAAAAGAATTATCACAATCCCCCAGATCTTTATATGATGATCCTTATCTTGAAGAACAAGTTGTATAAAAACAATTAACATTATATAAACCACATAATATCTATATTAATTTTAATTTGAAATTAAATTTTTTTAACTATTTTAAATATAATGTGTATCCCATTGAAGTACTTGAATAATCCAAACTTGGACAGGTTGTTTGATTATCATACCGCTAAAGTGGGGGTTCAGTATTGCGTTTTACAACCCAAAGAAAAAATTAATACTTAAGTATGGTTCTAGTAGACCATGTGGAAGAAATCATTGTCAGAGATCAATTCATGTAGAAGAAATTGCTGTCAATTACTGTAGAATTAATGATAAGAGAAATAATTATAAAATATATATATGGAGATTCAATTCACAAGGAGAAGTAAAGCCCGCATATTGTTGCCACAGATGTACTAAAATTATAAATAAATATAATTATAATAATAAAATTTACACATTTACCGAAGATGGTATTAGATCATCTATTATAGATAATCCTAAAGTTTCATTAGGATATAAATTAAATGAGTGGGGTATTAAGTAATTTATATTTTTTAATTTTAGATTTTTTATTTTTTTTTTAATATAGTTATATTAATATATACAATGCGATTAAATGATAGGATATTAAAAACAATTATGTTTTGTATATTTATTTCATATACAATATATTGTACGAAATCTAATATTATGTTTGATGATAATTACAATTTTAAAAAATTTGGGTTAACTAAAAAAGAAACTATTTATCCATTCTGGTTAGTTATAATTGTATTTTCTTTTATTTTTTACTCATGTTGTTTATTATCTAGTGAAAATTATATATAATATAATATATGAATCAAGAATATCTTCAGTCAATATATAATTATTTTAATGAAAAACATTCAAATAAAAAATGTAAATCTTGTAAAAATGATAAAATTTTTACAGAATCAAATAATAAAATTATATTCAGTTGTGGTGAAAATGATTCAAAACTTTGTGGAATTCAATTAGATATTGATATTCCAGAATATGTAAATATAAATGATGTAAATGTTATGAAAAAATTAATTAATGAAAAAATAAATTATACTGTTTTATCTAACTATATTGATGTTCCAATTGAAGATAATTCTGATGAGATTGATTATATTAATAAAATAAATAAACTTTATGATAAAAACAATAATATAATAGATAAAAATGAATTATATAATGATATTATTCGTAAAAGAAAAAGATTATATTCTGAATTAGATACAAGTGATCCCAAATCTTATGTTAAAAATATGAAAGAAATTAATGTTTTATATAGAGAAATTCTTGATATTATAAATAATATTTCTGATATATTAATAGTAGATAAACCAATTATTAATAAGAATAATACAAATAAATCAAAACGAACTAGTGCTATAAAATTAAAAGTAAAATGGACTAAAAATAATAAAACAATGTATGGTATTGTAGAACATATAATAAAAAATAAATTTGTTGTAAACTCAAATGACAAACAATATGTATTAAAAAAAGATAATTTAGAAATAATATCTGATAGTGAATATGAAAATATGACAAGGAATGATGTTATTAATATTGGAGATAGAGTATCTTGGTTGAATAAATCAAACATTAAAATTAGTGGTAATGTTATAGATATAAACAAAAATAATGCTATAATAGAAGATGATAATAAAGATAACTATGTTATATCGACTGATTCATTAACTAAATAAAATAATTGTATTATTTATAAAAGAAATATTTAATATTATTTTTACTTTTACAATATTTTATAGATATATCAACATCAAATTGTAATTCAATAATAGGTGAGATTTTATTTTTAATTATTACATTGATTCATTGGAAGACTAATAATAATAAATGTCCAAATATAGAATATTTAATTTTAATGATACTGGCTATATACGATATTTATAACATTTTTAAATAATATATTTGTTTCTAATATTAAATGTATTATATTGTTTACAATTATTAATACATTCTATATAATCATCAATATAATTTGCCTGACATAAATTATAACATTTTTTTAATTGTATATCATCGCTAATCCATTCATTATCATCCATATTCTCTTCCATTTTTTTATTCATCACCTCTGTTATTTTTCTTGTCTGATTTTTAGTTATCACAAATGGATTATATATATAAGTATTTTCTTTTTTATTTTCCCTAGATCTGTTTCTACATAATAAATATAGTAATAAGAGTATTATTACTATACAATAAACAATATGTTGATAGTTCATATATTTAACTTATAAAAAAAATAAATATGTTCTTTATTTAGATATATATAATGGAAATATTTATTACTATTTAGATATTAATTTATAACTAAATATAAACATATTATATATTATTTAACATTTTTTTATACGATTATGGTTGTATACACAACCTAAATTATATTTTAATATTATAAATTAAACGTATTTTGAATATTTATAATTCTATTATATGAATATTTTAATATATCATCATTTCTAGAAACTTTCAAAACATGATAATTATATTTATGATATTTTTCAATAAAAGTTTTTTTATCATTTTCATTATCAAATTTATCTTCTGCTATCATATTTAATAAATTTTTATTTTGAATATTAATTATTTTTGTTAATTTATCCATTATTATAATTAATTATAATTTCAATAATATCAAATTTATTATATTATTTAAATATTCAATATATAAGATTCCCAATTATACCTTTTCAATATATGACATTTATTAAATTCATCCGGATAATTTAATTTTTTTAATTTTTTAATTTTTCTTTTAGTTAAATGAAAACTAGATTCTGGTAGTACTAATTGTAATTGTTTATATGGTGTAATTTTTTCAATATTTTTTTCTATTTCTAAATCATTGATTTTTTCCATATAATTATATAGATCTATAAGACTAGGACCAACAGGATAATTATATGACCATGTCCAATTAATACAATCATTAAAATAATAATTAGCTGTCCAAATATATGACTCTAAGTAATTTTTACACATATTATTTATCATTTTTTCATTATTAATTTCAAAATAACTATAGTATTTATTTTTCCAATTAGATATATTCTTAAATATCTCTATTTCTATATCCCTATTAATAATTGGCTCATTTAATTCTTTCTCAGAATATGTTAACACATAGTTTAATATCTTTTTTTGTTGTACATCTCTTATTTTCATAATCTTTTCTAATCTTTCATCCTCTTTGATACATAGTTCATTTATAAATTCTTTAAAGTATCTTAAATTAATATAATTCTTCTCATATCTATTTATTATATAAAACATATTTCCATATTTATTTTTTAATTTATTATATGCTTCTAAAAGTATATCTAATCCATTATATCTTATATTAATAGATGGTGTATTTTTTATAAAATCATTACCAATAAAAAAACAAATAAATACATAATCTTCAGGAGATATCTTAATTGATTTTTTAAGAATACCTATATCTAAATATATATATTCATCTTCTACACATTCAATATTATATTCTGTTCTTTCTCTTAATAAAGATATCTTATATTTATTTATTAATGATAACATAATTAAATCTGCGTCTAATCCATATATTACATTATTATTAAGTGAATTATTTTTTATATGATGAAATATTTTTTGTTCACCTTCACCGGGTATAGTTGATAAATTCAACTCTATATTATTTTTTGTAAAATGTTTAGTTATAAATTTATCTAATTTATTCATAAATTTTGTTCCAGGTGTTATAGCATTTGTATCCCATTTTTTATTTTGTTTAACTGATTGAAATCTTCTTTGTCTCTGTTGTTTTATTTTCGGCATAGGACATGGACCATCTATCGCTATATATATTTTTTTTGGTTTAACTAAATCTATTATATCATTTATTTTTTCATATATATTATTTAACATGACTTCTTCATCTGTTTCATTAGCACAACATGGATGTATTAAACAATTTAAATCAAATAATAAATTATCTACTATTTGTGGTTTATTTATACATTGTTTGTTATTTTCTATTATTGTTTTAAAGTATACAGGTATACCCATTATAATATATATATATATATCTAATTCTTTAGATAAAAAATTTTTTTGTTTATAATGATACCATTCAATCCAGTTTTCGTTCGATTGCTCGAAGTTCTTTTTTCAAAGACTCTGTTCTGAACTCCAGTATCATGATGCGCAACTTACCCTCTTCAGTGATCTTGCCTAATGCTTTCTCAACTTTAAGGGCAAACAACTCATCTACAAGGTTGTTCAATTCACCTTGTAGTACTTGCTTAAGTCGCTTGTACTTTTGTCTTCTTCGACTCTCCGTGACTGTAACCTTTACTATATTCGAATAAACCCGAATACGACGACAGCCAATATCCTTCGAAGCAGGACAATTCCTCCCGCACCTGCAGCGTTCCCACTTGAAACGCTCAACTACTGTTGTTTCTTGTTTTGGAACGGATTTGTGACCTCCACCTCGCGGTGGCGCATTTCGGCTCGTTAAACCATGCCTTTCGGATTGCTATTTTACACCTATCAAGTACCTTTTGAGTAAATGACTTTAGAGGGATTGCCTCTTGGGGTAGCGTATACATAGACCTATACTAAAGCTTTTAACTTTATAACCCATAACATCGCAGAGTTCGACCACAAATGCCTTTCCAGAACACTCGTGACGCAGTTTCGATGTTTTGTCGTGCTGATGATCCCTACCACCCATGGCTGTCAAACCCGAATAGCACCGTTCACAAACAGTCGCCGACAAAAGAAAAAAATTATTAAAATTTCAAATTACATATAATAATTAAAAAAGAAACTTTTTTTTACGTTTTGTCTTGTATAATTGTTCCTCTTTTTTTTTGTTTTTTTTACTTTTTTTGTTTAGTAAATATACAAAATTTGATCATATCCGTCGCTGGTACAAATTCGCCACCTCCTAGTCGTATTCTGATTAGAATTCAAGTAGGTAATTACAAAGATCGTATCCTCGTAAGTAATTATTCCACGACTAACCATTTCCGGACTTATGCCATAGCATTCATCGCTAGATCGGCCATTCCAAATGTAATGAATACACAACCTGTAATCACTACAATTGCGGAATCGAATCACTACTTGCCTATGATTTGGGCGCGGGGTCCATGATACTGTATGTACAGTAACTATCGAATGACCCTGAACCGTCTGTGATATACCCAAATATTCTTCCCTTGGATTAACTTCCTCTCCAAGAATCGTTTCCCAAGTCAACTCCGCACGACACATGGGACATCCTCGATTCCCAATTGTGTTCATCACATGGCTTTGTAAGCATTCCGTGCAAAATACATGACCACATGGCGTCTTGATGACATCACGCTCTCCCTCAGGACAAGCATCAGCCAAGCAGATTGGACATTCGGGAATGGATGGCCTAGTCTTCTTGACAGTATACCACCACTTAATAATCCCAATAGCGCAAACCGCGCGCCTAAACATACTCCGGTTGTGAACCCGCCGCTTGTTCTTCCTGCGAACAAGTTCTCCCCTGTAAATGGACTGAACACGAATCACATTCTTCACGTATATCGCCTTCCGCTCCTTCATATAGCTCGTTGGCGTAACAACGTGACGTCGGATATCCTCCAACACTTCGCGAATGTTCTCGAACTCGTTCTTGATCGTAATGATCTTGTTCTTGTAGATGTAGTTGCCGAGCTGCTTCACTCGGTACCGCATCACACTCTTGTACACAATCTCGTACTCTCCGCACTTGGTATGGTGCTTACTCAGACCTACCGTAAAGTTACGGACCCAATAAACCCGCCCAATCATCTTCTTTGAACGCACTGCATCACAGTCTCGAATGGACGAACGAATCCGATTTGAGCCGTTCTCAAATGGAATAATAGTAGTTCTATTCAAGTGGCTGTATTCGGGTCCGTTTACAATCGCGTTGTATATCACGGTCATCGCACGGGCGGGTGTGTTAAACCTCTTCCAATCGATGAGATTGGGAGTGTTAAATCGCTTCCAATCGATGCGATTCGGGATAATCACCTCCATCTCTTGTGCTTGTGGACGAAACTCCACCGCACAAGGATTCAACTTGTGTGGTACAAATACCACCGCACATGGGTTCATCGCGTTAAAACTTCTGAATGCTACTTCACTTAACGATTGCTATTTTGTTGTGTACAAAAAAACAAACAACAAATTTCAAATTATTAGTAATTCTTTATTTTAAATCATACAATTACTATTATCTGATGGTTTAATTAAAGTAACTTTTTTATGCTTATACTTTTTTTGTTCACATTTTTGTATTAAATCATCATATCCATTTTCTTTATAATAATCAATATCTTTCCAAAAATCAATTAATTTACACATAGCTTCATTCCACCACTGACTATCTCTAGTAACTAACGTACATTCATACCGTTCAATATACCACCACTTAGCTTCAACAAATATTAAATTATTATTTTCGATCCATTCTTTCTTTTCTTCAAGCCAATTACAATAATCATTATTTGACATATATAAATCTGGATATATATAACTTAACTTATCTGTAAATAATTCTTTATAAGTTACTGTAATTCCTTTTGGAAAATTATTTTCCGTTTGTCCGGGTAATTCATTTGTATCATTACAATAATCTTCATAAGTATCATATTCATTTATTTTAACTTGAAGAAAATCACATTCATCTAGATCACAGCACTCAAGTTGTCCCTGCATCTGAATCCAATAATGTTTTGGAACAGTTTTTGTAAATTTTCTTTTTGGTGGACATTTAATTTCTAGCATTCTACCTGTCAAATCAATTGAACCAAAATCACATATTCCATCTGGAGATGCTCCAAATATTGGAAACTTTGGATGAGGAATCATTCCAAATTCTTTAACTTTAATATTATTCATAGATTCATAAAATTTTGTAGCAATTTCTTCATATTTTACACCCCATTCAGTTATAGGATTGAATTCTAGTGGTTTTTGTATATCTTCTATTTTTTCTAATAATAATTCATCTCTAGATTTGTAATGACACTCACCTAATACAGATGCTAGACTACTAGCAGTAATTACTGTTTTTCTAATAGCATACCATTCTTGAGATCTTTGTTCTGGTAATTTTAATTCTAATAAATTTTTTAATTTATTTGTTCTATTATTATAATTTTTAATTTTAACTATTATAGAATCAAAATATTTATCAACATTACTTTTAATACAATATTCATGTGACTTATTTACCAAATAATTATTAGAATTATGTATGTTTTTATAAATATCTATAATATTATTATATGTCTGATTCTTTACAACATTTAAATAGTTTATATCATCTATATATAAACTAATAGTATCAATTAAATTTGTATCAATATACTCTTTAATATTATTATAATAATCACTCATTGAATTTATAAATATATTATATTTAATCTATTTTCAAATTTTTAAATAAATAATATAAACATTATAATATAAAAATGTTTATGAATACCGTGAATGAATTCAATAAAGATGATCTAGATACATTTAAAAAAAACGTAAAAGAATGGCTAGAATTAGATAATATCATTAAAGAACATGAAAAAAGAATTAGAGATTTAAAAAAAAAAAGAAATAAAGAATTAGAACCTGTAATAACTGAATTTATGACAAAAAATAATATAACGGATCTTAATACTAATAACGGCAAAATTAAGTGCGCAGAAAGAAATACAAAAAAAGGATTCAATAAAACTAATATTAGAACTAATTTATCAAAATATATAAATGATGAAATAATATTAGATAGCGCAATAAATGAAATTGTTAATAATAGAGAAATTGTAACAAGTTACAAACTAAAAGTTATGAAATCATAAACATGTTAAGATATTATAAATATTTTAATTTAAATATATAAATGTCTTTGTATGATTTATATTTTTCAAAAAAAAATAATGAACATATGTATAAATTACTATATAATATAACAGAATATAAATTAAATAATAATGTATTTGATGAGATATTTATAAAAACATTTGATAATACTAAAGTTGACAATTTATTAGATTTAAATAAAGAATTATTTGAAAATATATGTAATTATTACAGTGTTACTCAACTAAAAAGTGAAGATGAAAATATGGTAAATTATAAAAATGAAGATTCTAAAAAAATTATATTAAATGATGGTTATATTTCATCTAACAAAAAAATAAGTGGTAATAGATTTTCATATGTAATTGAAAATAAATATAATATTAAAAAAATTAAAAAAATAATATTACCTATAGAGAACAATGATATTTTTGTTAATAATACAATTAAATTATTAATACCAGAATTAGGAGTTAATACATTATGTTATTGCCATTCTATAAATAAAGTGAAAAATCATGATTATGGTACTTTTATTCCTGAAAATAGTGATGTATTTAAGAATGGGGATAAAATTAATGTATCAATAATGAGTGTTATGGGTAATGATGAATATAGTGATATTATTAAAATAGATACTGAAAAAAATGATGATACAGAAATAAATGAATATACTTCAAATAATATTGATGACACATTCGTTGGAGATATTTTAATATCTAATAAAAATAATAAATATATTGTTAAAAGTATTAATAATAATATTATATCATTTAATAAAAAAATAATTAATAGCGATGAAAATGAATTTATAAATATTAATTTACAAAATATAATAGTATTTAGTTATTCTGATACTTTTTGATCCAATAATATTTTATCTCCCAATACATTTTTTATATTATCAATTACTTCTTTATAATTTTTTTCTACATCAAGTGATTGAGAAACAATATAATTTTTATATTTATCATTATCCGTGTCTAGTATTTCCATTTCTTTATTTCCTTGATTACCAAAATTATAAAAATCTGATGGTAATAAAGATCTACCTGGAAATAAACTTTCTACTATTTCATGCGAACTTGGGCAGGTTGGGCATATTGTAGTTGGGCATTGGGGTGGGTCTGGACATTTAGGACATTCCGGTATAGATGGACAATTACATCTTAAATCATTTATTTTATTATCTTTTGATCTTTTAACATTTTCTAATTCAGTATTTAAATTATTTATATAATTATCCTTATTAATAAATGTATAAACACAGTATGCTGATGATAATATAATTAATATGATTAGTATTATACTCTCATAATCATAATCATTATTAGAATTAATTATTCTATCGTTTGGGATTTGTGGTACAGGCATTTTTTGAACAAATGGTTTTTCTGGAGGACGGGGTATCTTATCTTTAGGAATTTTATACATATATATTAATAGTAATATTATTATTATAATTTATTATAAAAAAAGTTTCTAAATTTTTGAATATAATCATCATTTTTTATATTTTTTATATATTTCATAAAATTACCATTATTAATCATATATACTATAAAATGTAATGAGTATATTCCACATTCTGTGTTTTTTATTTGGTGTTTCATATCATTATAATAATAATTCATCTTCTTTTGTTTTCTTACCTTAGAAATAAACATATTAATATTTTTATTGGGTTTATCTCCAACTGAATCAAAATAATATATAGATGGATAACCACTATTTCTTCCTTTTAAATCGATATATATAGAAACCCAATGTTTTCCGGGTTTATCACTTTCATCTGTATTAAATACAATTGCTATTTTTTCTATTCCATTTCTAATTAATTCATCTATATTAATTTTACATAATTTATATATATTACATACATTCTTATTATAATAATCAGACGGCATGGCTCCGTAAAAATATAATTTGTTGTCTGTTTTTTGATATTGATTTAATACATTTTCTATATCTAATGTATTCAACCATTCATTTTTATTTTTATACCAGGATTTTGGCATCATTGGTTTAAACATATCTTTAAATTCTTCTAACTCTTTTTTACTTAAATTTCTAATAATATTATTAATAGTTATCCAACATGCTTCTTGTTTACAATTCGTAATATTTTTTATTTTTTTACTTATATTATCATATAGTATTTTGATATTTTTATTTTTTTTTATATTTAATATTTTAGCTAATTTATTTATTAATTTTATATTTAAGCACGAGTATATGTTATCAGAATGTTTTTTTGATATTGGTGAACATGAATCTTTATTATACATATTTAATAATTATTACATTTAAAATTTGAAATAATATAAAACTATACATATATAAAATTAATAAATATAATATGGATATTATTAATAATAAAGATACTATTGTTAATAACTTAAATAATATTGTAACCTCATATGTCGAATTAGATATTCAATATAATAAAGCAAAAAAAGATTTAGGAAATATTCAAGATCAAAATAATATTGTACTACATAATTTAAATAATAGTCTTGATGAAAAAGATTCTATTATTTCTAAATTAAATCGCGATAAAGTTGAATATGAAAATATTATTAATGGATTAAATGATAAAATAGAATTATTATTAAATGAAAAAGAATCAGAAAATAAACATTCTATACTTGTAAATCAAGCCAATCAATTAGAAGAAAAAGATAGAGTTATTGAACAACTCCAAAATAAATTATCAAAATATTTGGATAAAGTTAAATATGATGATTCTATTAAAATTTTTACTGATGGAGCATGTTCTAATAATGGAAATGAAAATGCTATGGCTGGTATTGGAGTATATTTTGGTGAAAATGATATTAGAAATGTTTCAGAAAGAATTGATGGTAGTCAAACGAATAATATAGCTGAATTAAGAGCCATTATTAAAGTTTTTGATATTTGTAAAAGTTTAATTGATTCAAATAAAAAAATAACTATATATACTGACTCAATGGTATCAATTCGGTGGTGTTCTTCTAGTGGTGAAAAATATAATAATTTAGAATGGAAGTCTGATATGGGCGAAGATAAGTTGATATACATTAAAACAGCATATGAATTATTTAAAAAATATAAAAATGTTACACTGGAATATGTTAAAGCTCATACAAATAATACAGATGAATTATCAATTGGGAATAGAATGGCCGATAAACTAGCAACTGATTCACTTAAACATGATGATACAAATGAAGATTTAAATGATAAATCTGATGATAAATCTGATGATAAATCTGATGATAAACATGATGATACAAATGAAGATTTAAATGATAAATCTGATGATAAATATGATGATAAATCTGATGATAAATCTGATGAAGATTTAAATGATATTATTAATGATAAAAATAAATTATCTATAGTAACTGTAAGTAATAATATCATTTCTGAAACAGTAATCGATAATGATAATAAAGAAATATCTAATAATTCTAAACAAGATTTATCAGATGATGATGATGAAGTGTGGATAAAAGTAAAACATAAAAAAAATTCTTACTTTATTGTAAAAAATGAATCACCACAATACATATATTCAATTATGGATAATAATAAGAAAGGTAATAAGATTGGATATAGAGAAATGAATATTGTTAATGGAAAAAAGAAATATAAATATACTTTCTATTAACACTTATATTTGTAAATAAATATTCCAATTATTATTAATATCAATCCTAATAATATTATATTTATATATTGATCATATATATTTTTTTTTAAATACATATCTTTATAATTTTCTATAAATGTATTAAATTCTATTTTTTCTTTATTCAATAAATGATTAACATTATTATGAAGATTATATAACCAGTATGTTAATGTTTCTTTATTATGTAAAACTTCATAAGTTAAAGGATTTTTTAATAAATAATCATTATAATGATTTGAACATTCGTTACATGGTAATAAATATCCCAATGAATCAAAAAATATTTTATACATTTTTTTGTCGTTTTCTGTTGGATTATTTGGATAAGTTAAACTTATGGAATGTAAAAATATCCAAGCACCTGGACCCCAAATATTAGAATTTAAGCCTGTATTAAATATATCCGGTAACATTAATTTATATTTATAATATTTTTTTTTATTTGTATTAATATAACAAATGTCGGGATTTATTGATAAAGCTGAAAATTTTGGAAAAGATCTTGGAAGAGATATAAAACGAGCTAGTGAAGATGCATTTGATTTTACTAAAGAACGTGTATTACACCCATCGATGATTGGATCGGATTTCAAAAAAATGGGTAGAAGTATAAAAAAAACTGGTAGTGATGTTTATAATGTCGGAGAGAATGTTGTAGATTATACTAAGAAGGTCGTTCATGACCCGCGAATTCTTTCTAATGATGTTATAGGTGTTACAGATCGCACACTTATAGATATAATTAATCATCGAGATTTAAGATTTATGATATATACTGGTGTTTTGTATTTTATTTTATCTCATAAAAGTTTTAGATCTGCCTCTGAAAAAATTTTTAAATCTATACCAATTGTAGGAAGACTATATATCTTTCCCCATTTAATGAATACTGCAATATTCTTATCATTATTATTTGTCGTTAAGATGTCATTAGATAGTTATGTTAAAACTGGTCTAATGGATTTAGAAAAATTAATCCCCGCTATTGTCACTCGTCCTATCATTCCCGCTCCTACGCCCCCAGTAAAGGGATGGGAGTGTAAGAAAGATGGAACAGGTGGTTGTAAATATGTTGATGGTGGTTTTTTCGATAGTAGAGATCAATGTGAAGGAAACTGTGGGTATGATTAGATAAATTCTCAAATTAATAATAATATTTTTATTTAAATATATAATTATAATTATATATATATCAATGATTAGAGACCAAATGAATGAACATATTTTTTATAAAAATCTTAATATTTTAGAAAATTTAAAAGATTTTTCCAATTTATATTTTAATAAGTTTGAATTATATAATAATGATAAATATAAACTCAACTCATGTAATGATGATGATTTAAATAAAATAATTTACTATACATTTAACGAATCGATGATTTATTTAAATAACATGTCTATTTATGATAATAAATTAAAAAGAAAATTAGAATTTAAAATTAATTCATCCATAGATAATATATATAATGTATATGTAAATAATTCATTATATGAAAATGATGATTTATTAAATATACTAAATAATATGGAAGAATTAATTGATATATATAAATCAAGTTATTCTTGTTTTAATAAAGCATTTTCTATTATTACATATCCTATATACTCATTCATTAATGAATATAACTATTTAGTAAATCCTCTGAAATTATATAATACATCATTCATTTATGCTAAATGTGAAAATTTAAATATTGATATTGATTGTGATTGTGATCCAGAGCCTGAGGTAGAGCCTGAGGTAGAGCCTGCGGTAGAGCCTGAGCCAGAGCCTGTGGTAGAGCCTGAGCCAGAGCCTGCGGTAGAGCCTGAGCCAGAGCCTGTGGTAGAGCCAGAGATAGAACCAGAGCCTGAGCCAGAGCCTGTGGTAGAGCCAGAGGCTGAACCATTATCAAATATGTTATCGGCTAGTTATTGGGGAGCAAAATATTTAGATGAAGATATTGTTCATGTTAAAAAAGAATAATTTTAATTATTTATAGAGAATCAATAGGTCTACTAAATCTATTATAATTTAAGTAAATCAGAAAATTTAATTGGGTTTTTTATAAATTTTTTATATTTATCTTGATTCATTTTTTTTTTAGTTTTAATTTTATTTCTATTTATTTTATATTTTTTTGATTTTTTTTTTTTATCTTCCATTATATAATTATAAATTATTTTAAATATCGAATATTTTTGAATTTAATTCATTAAAAATATCTAATTGATTATTGATCTTTTCTAATTTTGGATCTTCTTTTTTCTTTTTTTTACTTTTTTCTTTCTCCTTATTCTGAATATCTTCTTTTATTTTATTCACAACATTATTCTTATCCACTATTGAATGTATGTTTTTTAGTTTAAATATTTGATAAATATTTATTTGAATTTGTATATACCCCAACATATCTTTAACTAATATGGTTGATTTGCATTCATATGTTAATAAAGCTACAGCATTATATAGATATGGTAATCTAATTGATTTTTTATTTTTACTATAATTGAATATGTACATATGATACAATGAATTTATATTATTTATAATTGATTTACTTTTTTTATTCTTTTGTATATGAACTATATCCCAAATAATCCATATAATATCTGATCTATATTTTTTATCTACTAGTTCATTTCTTTCATCAATATTCCATGGCATATTCTTGTTAAGTTTTTCCCATTTAAGTAACCAATCTATCCAAAAGATAACTTGATCATAACCATATTTAAAATTTTGAAGATGAAAATATATTTCATTCATTATCATTCTAAGTTCATCTGGTTCATTCATATGAATAAAATTATCTGGTAATAATGTATGAGTTGATTTTAATTTTTTTTGTATTATTGATATATTAAAATATGAATTTTTTAATTTTGTTGATTTAACTATTATATCTTTTTCAGATGATATGAGTATATATATTAATGATGACATTAAATTCTTAATTGTTTCATTATTTCTTAACAATAATATATTCTCTTTATTTTTATTACAGTTATATTTTTTAACAATATTATTAAATAATTTATTTTTTTTATAAATATAAATTGGTAAATCATGATTATTTATATGTATTCTTTTTGATGAATATATACATAGTTTTTCCCATATATCTATAGTATATCCTGATATTATACATTCTACTAACCAATTACAGGATTCTTCATATTTTTTTGAATCTATTGACTTAAATAATGCTTTAGTAACATCTGTTTTTTTATATCCACAAAATGTTTCTTTTTTAAATTTTTCTATACTTCGTGAATCATCAATCATAACATATATATATAAAATACATTATAATATAAACTTTTATACGATTTATAAAGTTGTACAAATAATTTGAATTATTTATATTTTTTTTCTATTACCAGAGCTACAACGAGCTCGGCCCACGTGTCACACGCGAAACAGGTACAAAGGAAGTATTCGCGAGGGTGGCACATAGGAGAAAGTAGTGGGACCAACAGGAGAAATCTACGATGGCATCCACGAAAAAGCAGATCGACCGCCAGAGAAGGCAGCACGACCGCCAGAGAAGGCTACACGACCGCCAGAGTAGGCAGCACAAACGTTATTACAATAAGTGCATGGCTGAGGCGGAGAAGGTTGCGGCGGAGAAGGCTGAGGCGGAGAAGGCTGAGGCGGAGAAGGCTGAGGCGGAGAAGGCTGAGGCGGAGAAGGCTAAGGCGGAGAAGGCTGTGGCGGAGAAGGCTGCGGCGCAGGCTGCGGCGGATGTACTTCACCTCATTCAAAAATATGATAATGAGGGATGGGCCCAGGAGGAGGGCAAGATATATAAGGAGGAAATGCCAGATGGTCGGTTACCGACAATCGAGGCTATCACGGGAGTCGAACTTTCAGGTCGCGAATTGGCAGGACGCATCATCATGAGAAACTATGATGTGCATGATGCTGATAGTCAGAAAAAACTGAAGACTCTTACTGATCAGGACATATACAGACTGGATGAAGAGCTCTGTTCAAGGATGGATTGGCAAGACGAAATGAATGCGGCTGGGTGGGCAAATCTAGACAGCATAACACTGACACAGGATGTTGAGGATGAAACACTGAGGATTGGTGCGGGAGAATACAAACTCCTTGACAGTGAGAAGGCCTCTTCGAAATTTTGCGATGAACCCACGTGTGTTCTGATGTCGATGCTTCAGTATGGTTACTGCCATTGGGGTTATTATGACGATAGGCCACAAAAAAAGGCGAGGATCATGAAGTATTTCAACACCCGTACAATGTATCAAAGGAAGGATGAAGTGAATGGAAATTGTGACATTTGTCACTACTGCCTTGCCCTCGCATGTTGTTGAGGATTGGTAGATGTAACTTCATGATAAGAAAAAAAAAAATAAATGGCTCTATATTTAGGGCGAAAATAACGATCGCACTTGTCGCGGAGTTTTACCTACATAACCTGTGGGTTTTTTATTAATATTATATCTTGTTTTTGAAGATATTAAAAATAATTTGAAATTTTTATATTTTTTTTCTTTTACAACTGCTAACGAGTACGACAGAGGAAAAGAAAGTACACAACAACTCGATAGCAAGAGACGATGCCCAAGACCACTGCCAAGACCACTGGTATTAGCAAGGTGAAGCAGGCGAGGATGCCACCAAAGGCGCAAGACAGCATAAATCGTAGCAGGTTGAGAAAGACCCGGGCTGCGGAAAAGGAGCTGAAGAAGGCGGCTGAGGCAACCCGACTGATACTCGGAGCAACGAAGTTGGGTGAGCCACGTGGCTAACCCGGTCTGGGTCTAAGTGGGGGCGCTAAAAGCGCCTCTGCGAGCGGATGGGACATATCCGCGGCAAGGGTGCGCACGTCGCGCACTTTTGTTTTTTTATAATATTATAAAAATAATTTGAAATATATTTTTTTAAATTATTTTTAAGTAAAGAAAAATATGATGGACGAATCAGATGAGCCACTACATCCAATGTGTGTACTTATCCTGATTGTCCTGTCTATATTTCAAATGATGTTTATGGCAGACACTGGTCGTACATTCGATATTTTTGGAAATGTATATGTTAATGGTGAGTTCAGTTTTGTGGAAACAATGCTATATGGGCTCAACTAGTTTGCTATATTTACATATTTTTTTAAATATCTATTTACTTTTTTTTACCTTTAGCTTTGCCTTTGCTTTTTTTAGCGGAACTCTTTTTACCCTTTCTTGATTTTACACCAGAACCACCAGTTGACGTTTCTGATTGTTTCAATATACCGGTTGTTCTGAAGGCTTCTGGACCTTTTACCGACCAATTAGCCGTAATATCTGGTTTATCTTTAGTTAGCCCCCACCCATCGGGTCTCCTTCGACCAGATACAAACCACATCATTAATGTCATAGCCAGTGCGATTACAAATGAAATTCCAAAACTGAATCCTCTACCCGATTCATCTCTCTCCGGATTAAATATATTCATATAACTGCTTCTCCAGTCTTTACTATGTGGTTCTTTATTATCCAATTCATTTTCTTTAGGAATTAGAAAGTTAGTTATGAAAGCCACAAAGCCGTATGAAAAAATGAATGGTACTAGAATCCCTACATACAGCATCATATTAGTACTACCCCATAAGATGTAAATAGATGTTAAACATAATAAAACCGATGATATTATGAGAAGAACATAGTTAAAGTTAATTGTTAGTGGCCAAGGACCATCACATGAACTCGAATCCGAATTAGATTTAGGTATAATTATTTTTTGATCATTATCTTCTCGTTCTACATAGAGCCATTCACCATACGTTAAATATCTCCCAAGAAAAAATAATGTAGCTAGAATAACGAATACAATTACATTTTTAAAAATTAACATAGACTTTCCTTCAATGTAATCTTCATTGTTAGTATTTTGTGAATTTGTTTTAAAATTATATAACAAAAATTTTCTAGCAGGGAATAATATGCATATAAATACAATTAGTTCTACAACACCTGCCATAATAATACCCATACCTTTGTATGCAGTATTATAATATAATAGTGGGTCATCCACCTTTTTACCAAATATCCCCTTCAGTGCATCTGAATATTTTACACTAGTATCTCCCATCATAGAAAGAACAGGATTATCTTCAAGTATTGTTTCATCTGATGTGTTTTCATCATATTTTGGTTTGTCTTTTGATTCGTCTTCCTTTCTAATATCCTGAATATATTTAGAAACATCAGTCGGTAATATGAGACTACCATTTTTATCTTTTCGTAGGTCTTTTGCGTCTACTATCGGTACTCCTATAATTCTATATAATGCTAAACCAACCTTTGGTCTAATAATACCACTTAACAAAACAAATGACAATACAGTAAACAAATATGCTAAATATCTACACACATTTTCCAAAGATAATTCTAAATTATTATTCATTATTTTGAGCCTGTCTTCATCAGATGATTTTAAACCTATAATAGTTATGGCAAATGCAAATACAAAATCCATAAGATAAGCAAATGTATTTGTGAAAAACATATCAAATATTAATACTTGAGATGGATTATTCGTCTTTATTCCTGGAATATTTAGACAACCTCTTAATCCATATCCTTCAATCATTTTTCCAGTACCACCAAGTATAAACATTATCAAAATAGCAAATAATTGATCTTTTTCTCCAGTAAGAATCGGACCAAAGATTATCTTACATATTAATAAATATACTAAAGAACATATGAATAATTGTTTAAATAAAGTTTTAAATCTTTGACCTGCATTTATCTTAATATTATTAATTCTTTTGTCCATATCCTCAACCAATGATGCGTTAGACATATTCTGTTCTGATTCAGTTAGATCTTTTCTGGTCAAAAATTCTTTATCAGAATCATACTCACGATTAGTATTAATCATATATACACATGAACCTAAAACATAAACTACCATTATACCATTTATTATATATGGAATTTTTTTATATAAAGATTTTCTATTATCAGGGTCACTTATGTACTTCCAGCTTCGTTCTATAATGTTATCACTTTCCTCTTCTTGTACATTACTTTCAGATCCTAAACTAACATCAAGTTTCAGGGGTGGATCCTCTGGTTCTGCTGCTCTTGGCATTTTATTTATATAATATATATAATAAAAAAAAATAAATAAATATCTATAATATAAATATATATATATGAAAGATCAAATAATTATAATTTTTGCGTTTATTTTGGGATTATTTTGTGGTAATCAGTCTAAAGGTTCATTAATTGAAGGTAGTGAAAACTATGACTATTATATTAATAATTATAAAAAAATGTATCATGATAATTTATTACCAGGTACAATTAATTGTGCTATAAATAAGTGTGATTTACAACATAAATTTAAAAAAAACAACTGTAGAGTGCGCCATAAATGGTATCCTTATTTATCTAAATGTCTTTAATATATGTATTTATTTTTTTAAAGTTATTACAAATAATTTGAAATTTTTATATTTTTTTTCTATTACCTAGAGCTTACAACGAGCTCGGCCCACGTGTCACACGCGAAACAGGTACAATAAGTATTCGCGAGGGGGTGACGCACATGGAGGTGATAGAATGGATCCCGTTTTTCGGGGATGTAATCAGCATTGGGTCGCGCCTTTTGAGCCCTGTATACAGGCCTCCCGAATTTATTGGGGTGGCCTGCGAGGCACCAAAGCGCGGTAAGGAGATCGAGATGAAGGTGTTCGAAGATAAGGCTGCGGCGGAGAAGGCTGCGGCGGAGAAGGCTGCGGCGGAGAAGTGCTGCAGGAGACTGGCACTAGAAAAAGGCCTTGGTATATTGGAAGGCCAGCTTTTAGATGAGTGCATGAAGCTGTGGATGAGCAACAAGAAAACACACCGTTATGGTATCGTCAAGACACGACTGGTACTACAACGACAAATGAATGACTTGGAAGAGTTCAGATCGCAGCATCGGCGGCTATAGGATGAAAAAGGCAAAAAAAAAAAAAAAAAAAAAGCAAAAAAAAAGCAAAAAAAAAAGCAAAAAAAAATGGTGCACGACGCACCCGACACAAAGCCCGTTGCGGCTTTTGTTGTCTGTTTTTTATTTTATTATGTATAATCATTAATTAATTTAAGAATATCCAAGAATAAGTTAATTATATCTAGATAGTATGCCATCGCACCTTTTATACAATCCTGATTAGATTTCATAAGTATTTCATTTGTATCATATATTATATATAACATGAAAATTATTGTACTAAATATTGTTAATATTTTTTGATTAGAATCATGATTTGGCATAAAAGAAAATACGATTGAACATATAATTATAATAAATAATGATAAATATAAAAAGAATCCCATCCATGATAAATCATAACCAAAATATACAAATACTAAACCAAATACAAATAATAATGAAAATAATACACCCGTTAATACGATGGCTATATCTATTGTATTTTCATCATATATAGATAATATTATATGTAGTAAAAATGATTCAATTAAACTAAATATCAAGAATAGAACATATTTTTGTTCATATGATAAATTAGTCATATATAGTGCATAAATTAATAACATTGAAACTATGAATGATACAAATAATAATACTGAAAATAATGTAGAGTTTTTATATAAATCTAATATATGTGTAGTATGTTCTGTATAATCGAATACTTTAACACTTAACATTGTAAATAATATTTGCGTTGCTAATGTAAAGAATATACAAGATAATAACTCTTTTTTTTCTTTCATTAATTTAGAAAATTTATTTAACCTAGACATAATATATATATATATATATATATATATTTTAGCTAAAATATATCAAATAAGCTAGATATTTCTAAATTATTTTTATTACTGATGTTATCTCAATTATCAGGAAATAATTCACTATCAATTTTTATATTGAATTTATCCATATTATTAGACAAATTATCCAGAATAGCAATAACTGCATTATCATAATATGTATAATCTACATCAGCATTAAATTCTTTCCCACGCTCTTTCATAATAAATTTATATTTTTTGAATGTAATTGTGTTTATATTCTCTTCACTGTCTTTTCTATTTTTCTTATCCTCATTATATTGTAATTTTAAATATATATCTGGATCATTTGTTTCGATTATTTGAACTTGTATTTTCTCTTTTATAAAATGCCCATCTTTATCATTCCCTTTAGACATATAATATTTATCTTTATCTTTATCTTTACTAATCAAAATGGCATATTTTGATGGATTGTACAATATATATACTTTATATCCTATATATCCTAATATTAATAATATTAATAATATTATTAACAAAATAAACCACCCACGATATCTGTAATATATTGATTTGATCTGATACATTAAACCGGACTCCTGATTATCAGGGAACGATTCATTGGTCGGAACTGACGTATTAAGTTGTTCTGGTTCTGGTATCCTTGGCATTATATATATATATATATATAAATTTTAATAATATTTTATGCGTTTATTTTAAAAAAATAATAATAATTTGAAATTTTAATATTTTTTTTATTTTACCTAGAGCGACGATACGCTCGGTCCACGTGCTGACATCACAACCAAGTACATAAGTGTATTGTTGAGGATAGCACATTTGTAACAGGTTTGCTACAGAGAAATCTGAGATGAGCAAGGTATGGATACAGGAACCGATAGTCTGCCACGCAGTGGCTGAGCCAATATTTGATAAGTGGGTGGGTATAATCTCAGCGATTACATCTGCTCGGAGGGAGATCTCCGTTCGCAAGATCCAGAATACCTGGAGAGTTGTACGATTTCGAAGACTTGCGAAGAAGAACAAGGAGATCAATTTCCGGAGGTCACTACCGATGTACTACCATGCTATAAGGGAGAATCGGGTTACCCACGACAAGAGGGTCAGCTTCTCTGAAGAAGTTGTGGAGAAGGACGCAAAGGACAACATCTGTGTTGGACAAGTCTCACATGAAGACAGCGAAACATGTATTTTGCGCAACTTTACAGAATTTGTGAAGTTGTGGTATGTCATGCTACCAGATGGCAAGTTCTTCAAACACCCGAAAACGATCAGGGCGATGAAGTACATCTCGAACGAGGAGATGACGAAGCTTATAGACATGCTGATAAAATCTCTGATGAGTAAGACATTTGGCTACATTCGACTCTGGGGTAAGCAGGATAGCAACATAATGTTGTTACCGAACAGAGTGGATCGCATCGTGTCTCTGAGGGAGGCATGGGCGAGTGAAATGAAAAACATGGAGCCGAATAAGAGATCTAAGTTAAATCCAGAAGCAAGTGCGTACATTCCAAGAAATACCTTCTTGGATAAAGGCACCGACCTGGATAAAAAGCTAAGACTTCTGGTCCAGTATCATGGTTCGTAGTTAAACAAAAAAAGCAAAAAAAAAGAGGAAACAATTATACAAGACAAAAACAAAAAAAAAAGTTTCTTTTTTATTATTTTAAGAATCCTGTATGATTTAGATTCGCATTTTTGCCCATACCAGGAGCAGGTTGGCGTCCATGAAATGGATATCTTTTTACTTCAAATGATTTATCATTATTAATAACAAGCACTTGAATTTGTCTATATTTATTTTCTTCGCACATTGAATGCTCTCCAAATGCTCTGGACATACCTACATCAATTCTCCATAATCTATTATTGTATAATGAATTTAGATATTTATCATTCATATATTGTGGTGTATGTGCAATAACCATACCTTTTATTGGCATTAATTTTTTATTTCTAGCATTCAATATATCCAATAGTTCTTGAAAACCCTCTGCAGTATTTTCTCCTTCACCGTCATCTTCGCCGTACAATCTACACCAGAATGGAGAGAGATCATCATCTTGTCTAAAAATCTCATCAAATATTTCATCCTCAGTTTCATTGGATTTTTTTTGTAACCACTGTTTTACAACATGATTTATTTCTAAATTTGTGTATGTGCTTGCCAATTCATGACTTATTCCACCATGAACGAATAACCAACTACCAATTTGGACAATACTTTTTTTTGTATTTCCATAAAATGTAGATAATGTTCCACCTCTTTCAAATGCTTTTTTGCGTTCATAATATCCATTGGGAAAACCATTTACAAACTTATCTTTTTTATTTTTAGTAAATTCTAAAAATTCTTTAGGAGATACATATCGGAAATCACCATCTACATTCATTAATTCATGATTTCCTAAAGTTGTAATAACTCTCCCACCATATTTTCTTGCTAATTTATCAAGTGTATGAAATAATTTAATAATTATTAAATTAGAACCTTCATCTTCAAATACTTCATCAAAATCATATATACAATCATTTTTTAAATTAGTTGGACGACATCTATCTATTTGATCGCCTGTTTGAACTAACCATGTATCACCACCCGTCCATTCTATTTTATTTAAATCAATATTTATATATTGCGTACTTTGTGGGATAACTCCTGAAAGTTTTAAGGCGATTATTGCTACTCTTAAATCACCATGAATATCTCCAATACATACTATTCTATTAACCGGTGGGTAACAACCTATTTTATCATAATCTGGTTTTTTTTTATTTGTTTCGTTTTTTATTACTTCATTTACCTCTGTTTTTTGTTTAATTAAATTACTCTGTTTAGTTACATTTTTAATATCATTTTTTGTTTCAGGGTTTGACATTCTTCTTTCTCGATTAATGCCTGACTGTTTTTTTTCAACTGTACAATTAGATATAGAATTTCTTCTTTTAACTTGCTTTTCATTCATTTTAGTCTGAATAAATTTAGCTAATAATAATTTTTTTTTTTGTAAATTAAAAGAATTATTACATGGTAAATTATATTTTTTAATTAAATCATCTATATTCTTTTCAGATAATGTATTAATATTAACCATAATACTAATATTAATATATTATTAAATAATATTGAACAAAAATAATATCATATATAATAGTAATAATGAGTGATTACGACTGTTCGGCTTGCGAATGGAAAGCTAATTTTAATGAATTACAATGTATAAATAAAGAAAAAGATAAAAGATGTGATCCAAGATGTTATAAATTTACAAGTAATTATATTAATCAAGAATATTATGAAGATGTTTATAACAAAATATTTGAAAGTTTAACATCTGGTAATTTATCAGATGAAGAATATAATAAAATTAATACTACTTTAAATTCAGATTCTTATAGAAATAGTGATATCTATAATGCTAGTTTTATATTATCTGATATGAAAGCAGTAAATTACATGAATGATGAAAATTCACCTGATATAATAGATACTAATAATGGATCTTGTACACAGGATAATTTAAATGAATTTTTAAATGATAATTTAACTAATTATTCTGATCCTGATGATGGAAATACAATAATAGTTAATGATTTTTTAAAATTACCAAAAATAGATAGAGACCAATTAAGAACAATATTTGAAAATAAATATAAAAATCCGAATGGAGAGATATCTATAAATACAGATTTCGATAGAACGGGATATTATAAGGAACTTGTTCCAGATGATACGAATAAGTATGGTAGTCAATGGCCGTGTAAAGATATTAATAATGCTTCGATTACTAGTAATTTATCAAATGTGTACTTATCTAAGTATGATACAATATGTAATCCAAATAAAAAATTTCCAAGAGAGTCATTAATAACTGATATAATAAATATGAATTGTAGTAATGTTGATTCTTCAAGCTATGCTGACAAAAGTAAAGCATGTGATCAACTTAAAAATAAAAATACATATAATGAAAAAATTAAAATAATAAGAAATAATACATTTCAAGCTATTAATGGATTAGAAAATTATATAAATAATTCAGAAGATAATACAAGGATAACAGAGGAAGAAGCTCAATTATATTTTCGTAATAATAGTTTATTTGGAGATGACGATGACAACAGATTACCTAAACTATCGGAACAAGATAAATTATATATGCCAAATGTAAAATATTCTGATTATCAATCATTATCAGATATATTATCTGATAAGTATAGATTTAGAAATTGTATAGATGAAATATTATATACAGGAGAAAATGATGAACAGATGATTAATTTTATAAAAAAAAATGGATTAGAAAATTACAAGAAAAAACATTTTGATTATATTGAAAAAAAACTAGACAGATTAATATCATTAAGACCATATGATTTAGAAGCCTGTTTACAATTAATAAATAACATAGATAAATACATATGTAGAGGAATGATGTCAACAAGTGTTTTTAATATTGTAGCAATGATAATTAATTTATTTGGAATAAAAACAGATATATATAATATTGATAAAGATTCTAAAGAGTATGATAATTTAAAAATATTATTAGATATTATTATTCCAAAAATCCCAATATTAATTAAAAGACTTATAGAATTATCTAAATATTTTGAATATAATTACTGTAATGGAGTATCTACAACTACCACATTAGTATTGGATGAAATATATAATAACATGTTAAGTAAGCAAATAGATATTGAATATAAACTATTTGATAATTATGAGTTTGGGATAACTTTTTTTGATGATTTTACAAAAAATATATATGGGAAGATTGTTTTACTAATATTTGTATCATTTTTTATATCTAAATTATTATAAGTAATGTATAAACAACTTCAAGATAATAGAACATACGATTTTAATATTGATATTATTTCAAAAAAAGATGAAATTATTAAAGAATTACAAAAACAATTAAATGAAACAAATTCATATATCCCTCCTGAATTATTAGATAATAGTGATGATAAAAAAAGTAAACATAAACATAAAAAGTTATTTGTTGGTGATAGTGTATATATATTAAAAAATTACAATAATGATATTAAATATCCATTTAAAGATCTTCAAAAGTCAATTGACGCTGGAATTATTCAAAATATTGCCACTGAAGATAAGATATCATTAATACCTGATCCTAATTCATCACCTGATCCTAATTCATCACCTGATCCTAATTCATCTCCTGATCCTAGTTTTTTAGAATCTCCTGTTGATTATGTTGATAACTATATATTAAGTTCAGAAAATGATAAAATAAAATCATGGCATATATTTATTGTTATTTTTATGATGTATATTATATCTCGACTATTTCAATTTGACTTCAAGTTTAATGTAGATATATAAGGCTAGTAGTATATATATATGTAATACATACACCTAATACATATATATATGTTACGTTTTCAAAATACAGATAAAAATGAATTTAGTTTATTTATTAGAAATTTAAATGAGAATATAAAAACAAATATTTTTCATCTTATCGATGATAATAGAGTAGTTGAAAAAAAAATTAATAAAAAAAAAGATAATCATAAAAAAACCAAAACAAAAGAAGAAATAATTAATGAACAAAATAAATTAAGACACAATAAAAATATAATTGAAGATAAAAAAAAGATACAATCATTTGATATGAATGACAAATTTCCTTTTAATAACTTTAAATTATTAAAAACTGAGGAAATGCGAGAGAAATATTGTATTAATTTATTGGAATATTATTGGAATCAAAAAAATAAAAATATGGAAATGATATTAGGATTATATTTTCAATATAATAAAACTACAAACCCCGAACACAGGATATTATTAGATAATATAAAGAATAAATTGAGTAAATATGAATATAAAAATTATATATTAGAAAATTTAGGACATATATTACCCCCATTAAATTTTTGGAAATATGAAAAAAAATTAGATGAATGGCAAAAAGATGCTATAAATATAATTAAAAATAATGAATCATTATTTATTAGAGCACCCACATCATCCGGTAAATCATTTATTGGATTATCTTGCGCTAAATATTATAAAAAAATATTGTATATATGTCCCGCAGAACCTGTCGCATATCAAGTTGGTTCTCATTTTCAAAAATTAAATCTTAAAGTTCATTATTTGGTAGAAGATTTATGTATTAATTCATATGATTCTAATTGTAATATATTCGTTGGAACACCTAAGTATATAGAAGAATATATATATAAAATTGGTACTAATTTTGATTATGCTGTATATGATGAAATTCATACATTAGATGATAAATATGAAAATATAATTAAAATGTTAAAATGTAATTTTTTAGCATTATCAGCAACAGTTAGTAACATAGAAATATTAATTAATAAATTTAAAATATTTACAAATAAAGAAATTAAATTAATCGAATATAATAATAGATTTATAAATATTCAACGATGGGTATGGACAGATAAATTGGAAAAAGTACATCCTTTATCATGTATAGATTATAATGATTTAAATGAAAATTTTTTACAATTTAATTTACCATTTACTCCCAATGATTTATCATCATTATGGACCAATATTGAGAATATTTTTGATGATGAAGAAATAGAAGATTATATTGATAATTTATCACCTGAGAATTATTTTAATGATGAAGATTTAATATCACTAAATGATATTCATAATTATGAAAAACATTTAAAAAAAGCATTAATATATTTATCATCAAAATATCCAGATAAAACAAAAAAACTTTTAGAATGTTATAAAAATGAATATAAGATAAAAAAATTAGATGTTATTAAATGTTTAAAAAAAAGTAAAAAAAAAGATATGTTTCCAATGTTAATGTTTACATCAGATGAATCTGAAACACTAAATTTATTTGAAAAATTATCTAGTGATCTAGAAAAATTAGAAAAGATTAATTATCCATACTATTATGATATACTAGAAAAAAAACAAGAATTATATTTAGATTATAAAAACAGATTAGATAATATGTCTAATAATATAAAACTTAAAAAATCTACTAATAGTTTATCTGAAAAAACTGATATTCTTGATAAATTTATTAATAAAGAAACTAATTTATATACTAAAAATATCTTGAATTATTACAATAGTTTATTAGAAAAAATAGAAAATTCAAATACAGTAGATAATATTAAAAAAATACAAAAAAATAATTTAATTAAAGAAATGAACAAATTTTCTAGTAATCCTGATCTACAATATCAAGATATATATAAAAAACATGTGGATTATTCTTTCGCTTCAGAACCAATGGTAGCGGCTAAAATTAGAATTTTAAGAAAAAAGATAAATAATTCACTTAATTTAAAAATGTCATATGAACATTCAATTTTTCAGATGCTTAAAAGAGGTGTTGGATTATATCACAAGTCTATGCCAAAAGATTATAAATGGATCATTCAAAATTTATTATCTAATAAAGAAATATCTATTGTAATTAGCGATCGTGAATTATGTCTTGGAATAGATCTTCCTATTAGAACAACTTGTTTAGTTGGTACTAATGATAAATCTTTTAGTAATTCTGATTATTTACAAATGAGTGGTAGAGCAGGTAGAAGAGGACATGATAATCAAGGTAATATATTATTCTACAATATAGATTTTAAAAATATAATGAAAGGACAAATACCAGTAATAACAGGTTCATGTAATACAATATATGACAAATATTTATTATTAAGTAAATTAAATAATAAAATTGATTCAAATAATGTTGTTGCTAATTTTATAAATCCAAAAAGAAAATATGTTGAATCAATTAAATCCGATAATTATAAAATTAATTGGATATTAAGAAACTATTATAATAATTCTAAACTAGAAACTTATATTAATAATTATAACGCAAATACAATAACATGCTATATGCATGATGATTCTGTTGAATTACTAAATATCATATGTGAAATTATGAATATAAATAGTATTCAAAAAGATTATATGTTAAACAAATATAACGATAATTACAAAGATATTATAGATATAATTATATTATTGTATAATTCAAATTCTACTAAGAATGATATATTAAAATTATTAAAATTTACATTTGATAAATTAAAATTATTATATATTAAATATATTAATATAATATAAGTAGATGAATATTTGTATATTATGTAATAATAGATATGATATATATTGTGAATTTTGTGAACCAAAAAATTATACAAGACATGTTATGTCTAAGAACGATAATATAAATAATATAGATATATCAGATAATATTGATTTATCTGATATAAATATAAATAATAAGGTAGATGGTGAAATTAAATATAATGATGCTATTGACCCTGATATGATTATTGGTACTCAAATAGAACCTGTTATTGAACCTGCTATTGAACCTGTTATTGAACCTACAATGATTATTAGTGCTCAAACAGAACCTACTATGATTATTAGTGCTAAAACAGAACCTACTATGATCATTAGTGCTCAAACAGAACCTGCTATTGAACCTGCTATTGAACCTACTATGATTATTAGTGCTCAAACAGAACCTGCTATTGAACCTGCTATTGAACCTGCTATTGAACCTGTTATTGAACCTGTTATTGAACCTGTTATTGAACCCGTTATTGAACCCGTTATTGAACCCGTTATTGAACCCGTTATTGAACCCGTTATTGAACCCGTTATTGAACCATTTTATAATGATATTGTTTCTCCAAATTATAATAACAAAGATTTAAAAAATAAAATAATAAAAGTGGATAATAATTATGATTGTAACAAATTAAAACCGGGTTATTATGTATATATTAGAGATATAGAAGATAACATAAAAACATTAACAGATGAGGGGAAAAAATGGGTAGAAGCGGCAGCAAAATATATGGAATCATCAGAAAAATCATCTAAAAAATCATCAGAAAAATCATCAGAAAAATCATCAGAAAAATCATCTAAAAAATCATCAGAAAAATCATCTAAAAAATCATCAGAAAAATCATCAGAAAAATCATC